>SMTZ1_10001256_pt1 | contig 32271 bp, 35 predicted proteins | sample DeeMarSWOR136_30_FD_25667 | JGI IMG/M metagenome (IMG submission 25667) | reverse complement strand
GTGCCTTGCTGGTCGTCGCGGCCTATCACCCGAAATACATTGGGCCCCCCTTCATCGGTAACCTTGGGATTGGTCGAAGCCGGTGAGATCATTATGACCCCGGCCTTTTCATAGATCTTGCTAGCGGCAAGGGAAGCGCCGGAACAAACGTGCCCGATAACGAAAACAACGCCCTCGCTCACCATTTGCCGCGCCACCGCCTTGGCCTGTTGCGGCTCACACGCATCGTCCACTGAAATAGTGACAATCTTTTTGCCAAGGAGGCCGCCTTTGTTGTTCAGATAATCGAACGCCTTTTGAGCGCCGACTTCCTGCTGTTCGCCCATAGGAAGGTTGCTACCGGACAAAGGCCCGGCGATACCAACCTTGATCTCGGCCTGAGCCGCCGCAATGACGCAAGCTATCGATATGAATGCGCCTATTAGGCTTCCAAGAATGGTAGCTTTCATAATTACCTCCTTTCCTTCATTTCCTGAATTGTTGAACGATGCCTAGTGTTTCGAATATCTTGGTTTGAAAGAGATTGGTATGCGAATTAATCACTGAAGAGAGAAAACCCGGATGAGAAATTTGATTCGATTCCTTGGTTGAAAAACTGCCTCTGATTAGGTCGAATAGGAGAATTAGGGTTTGCAATGACACGTTTATAAACAAATCGATGGTATTTTTCAATCAAAATTCAGGATTTTGGAAACTCATGATATATTGAGATTATGACAAGAATGAGAAAATCTGTGATATGCAATAGATTAGCTCAAATCCCCTGTGTTGACCCAATTCCATTACGACTACCAGTTGTAACGTCAAAAATTGCTCGATTCAAGTTTTCCCAAATAAATCGCTATGATCGCTGCGCTAGGCTTCTTATCGAAGTCTATCGTTTGGGCCACCTCCAGAAACGAGCGATTAGCAGACCAAATCGTTAATCCTAGGCAATTTCAAGCACATAAAAAAATAGACACCTCCTCCAAAAAGAGCTATTCTCATATTTAGTTTTCCAGTCCTGTCTCTGATTCAATCAATAGCACAACCCCAACCTTCCGGAGATGGTCATGAAAGAACGCCATCCGAAGGTTTTGAAAGCGAAGCCTCCAAGGGATTCATATGCCCTTTTGGAGGCTTTTGTGTTTGGGAGGCGATCCCATGAACACACATGATTTCAAGCGTAAGTTGACCACTGTGTTTAGCGCCGATGTTGTCGGTTACAGTCGGTTAATGGGCGAGGATGAAGCGGAAACCGTTAGAACCCTCGAGGCTTACAAGCAGGTCATGTTCTCCCTGATCAAGCAGCATCGAGGGCGAGTCATAGACTCACCTGGCGACAACATCCTTGCGGAGTTTGCGAGTGTGGTGGATGCGGTCCAATGCGGGGTGGCAGCACAAAAGGAACTGCAGGCACGCAATGCCGGGCTGCCGGAAAGCCGCAGGATGGAGTTTCGCATTGGGATTAATCTAGGGGATGTGATTGAGGAGGGAGATCGAATCTATGGGGACGGCGTCAACATCGCAGCCCGGTTGGAGGCCCTTGCCGAACCTGGAGGGATCTGCATTTCCAAGACAGCCTTTGATCATATCGAAGCAAAGTTGCCATTGGGGTACCATTTTCTTGGGGAGCAAACGGTCAAGAACATTGCGAAGCCTGTGGGGGCTTATAAGGTTCTGATGGAGCCAAGGGTGACTGTCGGAGAGGAAAGGGAAGAGGCAGGAGTGATTCCTTTTTGGCGACGGAAAGCGGGTATCGCCGGTGCCATTGCAGTTCTTGTCGTGATCATTGGTGTGGTGGTGTGGAACGTCTACTTACGTCCGCCGCCGATTGAGCCTGCTTCCGTTGAAAAGATGGCCTACCCTCTCCCCGAAAAGCCCTCCATTGCCGTGCTCCCTTTTGAGAACCTCAGTGGTGATCCCCAACAGGAGTATATCAGTGACGGCATCAGCGAAGCCATCATCAATGCCCTTTCAAACGTCCCCAGGATGTTCGTCATCGCTAGAAACTCTTCCTTTACTTACAGGGGGAAACCCGTGAAGGTTCAGCAGGTGGCCGAAGAGCTGGGTGTGCGGTACGTGCTGGAAGGAAGTGTGCAGCGTTCAGGTGAAAAAATGCGGGTGACGGCACAGTTGATCGATGCCATCAAAGGTCACCATTTATGGTCCGAGCGGTATGACGTCGATATGGATGATTTGCTGGCCTTACAGGACAAGATTGCTTTGAATATTCTTGTGGAGACACAGGTCAAGCTGACAGAAGGGGAGCAGGCACGCCTGGTAAAGAAGGAAACCAACAATTTGAAAGCGTACGAAAAATATTTGGAAGCTAGTACGTATTACTACCGAACCAATCGAGAAGACATGTTCAAGGCCCGGCAACTTTATGAAGAAGCCATTAAGTTAGATCCGAACTTCTCGGGCGCATACAGAGGGATTGCTGCCACCCACTTTTGGGATGCAGCTCGAAAATGGAGCCAAGACCCCGATAAGTCCTGGCACTTGGCTACCGAGTATGCCCAAAAGGCACTCGCCATGGATGAGAACAACTGGGGTAATCTTCTGTTTTGGAGCCGCATTGTTGACGGAAATGGAGAGCATGAAAAGGCCATAGAGATATGCAGACATGTGTTAGAGTTGAATCCAAATAGTGCCATAGCTTATTTTGCTCTGGCCGGGACTCTTTTTAACGCGGGCAGGTATGGAGAAGCCATCCCCTTGCATGAAAAAGCCCTTCGTCTCAATCCATTTCCTCCGGCAATGTATTATAGAAACTCGGCTCTGTATTATTGGTTCGCCGGGCGCTATGAGGACGGCATCGCTGCATCCAAGAAAGCGCTCCGTATAAACCCGAATGATATTACGACGTTCAGAAACCTAGCCGCCATTCATGCGGTATTAGGAAACGATAAGGAAGCCCGCGGTGCCGCAGCAGAAGTTCTCAGGCTGGATCCGAGCTTCACTATCGAACGTGAATTCAGAACCATCGGCTGGAAAGATCGAGAAGGAATGGAGCGCTTCAAGGATGCGTTACGAAAGGCAGGGCTGCCCGATGGAAAATCATCCCTGCCCTTGCCCGACAAACCCTCCATTGCAGTGCTGCCCTTCGTCAACATGAGCGACGATAAGAGCCAAGAGTACTTCAGCGACGGCTTGACCGAGGAGATCATCACCGCACTATCAAAAACTCCTAAGTTGTTCGTCATCGCTCGTAACTCGTCTTTTGTTTATAAGGGAAAGGCAGTGGACGTGAAGCAGGTAGGCCGCGAACTGGGGGTTAAGTACGTGCTGGAAGGGAGCGTCCGAAGAAGTGGGGACCAACTGCGAATCACGGCGCAGCTTATTGATGCCATAACAGGTAATCACCTTTGGGCAGAGCGATATGATCGAGAGATGAAAGATGTTTTTGCCATACAAGATGAAATAACGATGAAGATTGTAAGGTCCTTTATTAACCTAACTGAATCACAACTGTGGCAGCTGTCTCTGGCCGGCAAACATCCCAGCAATCTGCAAGCGTATTTAAAACTTCTAGAAGGCATTGGATATTCTTACCAGTCCAAATTCAGTGATGCCATGAAAAGCTTTGAGGAGGCCCTGAGTTTAGATCCTCAATTTCCATCTACCTACGTGTGGATAGCTTGGGAACACATGTTTAACGTATGGTTTGGTCCCAGCGCGACTCGCCGTCAATCCCTAGAGAAAGCTTTTCAATTTGCGCAAAAAGCCAAGGAGTTGGATGATAAGTCACCGGGCGCGTATGCCACGCTGGGTCATGCATATCTCCTCAAAAGGGATTACGAAAAGGCTCTTTCCGAAGGAAGACGGGCTACTCAACTCGAACCAAATTCTGGAGTCATGGCGAGCCACTTTGGATGGACACTTCGCTCTGTCCGGCGGTACGATGAGGCGATTAAAGAATATGAGAGGGCTATACGTCTCGATCCTTTTAATCCTTACCCAATTTCGCAGCTTGGAGCAACCTACTTAATGATGAAAAGGTATGAGGAATCCATTTCGGCCTGCAGAAAAGCGCTGGAACTAAATCCCAGGATGCTGTCGGCGTACATTGCCCTGACAATGGCCTATAGTTCACTCGACAAAATGAAAGAAGCCACCGAAGCCGCCTCCGAAGTACTCAGGTTGAGTCCAAACTTTTCCGTAGAACATTTTGCAAAGGCGCTTCCTTACAAGTATGAAGAAGATAGAGTTTTTATGATAGACGCTCTACGCAAGGCGGGACTGAAGTGAGATGAAGTCCTGTATTCTGATTCGTGATAACTGGGCACTGTTTACGATTAACAGTCCCAATCTATCGTGACCCAACGGTATCAACAGGTATCGATTGCCCAAATAAAGCGAAACAGAGGCTTTCCCTTTGGGTGACTTAGCTCTCACAGGTTTTGATGCCCTCTAATTCCCACAGATAAGTTGGAGAAATCACAGGTCTCATACCTAATCCGAAATTTAGTACCCTGATTTCCATCTCCTTTCCAGTCTCAGTATTTCGTCACTTCTTTAACACCTCAACCAACGGGTTGCCCACTGAACCCGAAGGCGGTTTAATTTCAAGACAGATCGCAATGGTTGCAGCGATATCGTAAGGTGTAACAGGCCGCGCAATTCGCCGGGCAGGTATGCCATGACCCGCGAAGAAGAGTGGCACATAGGTGTCATACGTCCAGGGCGAGCAATGGATGGCGGCAACCTTCGTGGTCGTTTCCATCTCGTAGTAGAAGTACCAGAATTGGTCTGCGATCACATGGACATGGCCGGACCGCTTGAGGTGAAAGTTGTTGAGGATCTTCATGTTTACCGCTGTCGGGGCAAAGGACCCTTTCAGCAGATCCGTTCGGGTCACAGCTCCTATCATGCCGGGGATCTTGATAATTTCTTCTGCCACTGCCGCTTCAACCTCGGCAATGCTGTATTTTGTTTTCTTGATTTTCTCTTCATTCAGATAGACGTAGGGGTGTTCATAAAGCCGAATCACATCTTCGGGCATTCCCAACCGGGCCTTAAGGGCATTTTTTATGGTACCCTTAACGATCGTTTCGGAGGTCAGACGGCCTACCTCGAATCCCAAATTCTGCATGTATTCCGGAGCCTCACTCATCCCGTGATCAGCGGAAACGATTATCAAGGTCTGGTCAAGTCCAACCTGATCGTCTATGAATCGGAACAGATCAGCCAACAAACGATCAACCCGCAAAATGTTATCTTCAGCTTCAAGACTCGATGGTCCGAATACATGGCCGATATAATCAGTGACGGAAAAACTAATCGCCATAAAGTCGGTCTGTTTGCCCTGTCCTAACTTTTCTGCTTTAATCAACGTCTTGGCAAAGTCCGCCGTCAGCTCATCCCCGAATGGGGTGGCTATCAGTGATGTGTAGAAATACTTGGAATCTCCTTTTACGGGATGCGGGAATGTTGTGCCCAGACCAAAAAAATCTACTTCAAAAGGACGATCATCATCCTTTCCGAACACATAAGTTGAAACGTCATACAATAACTCCCACGATGTATCTTTGTATTTGTCAGCGAGCTTTTTAGCATTCCACTGCTTGACCCAACCGGGATATTCTTTGTAGTAATAGGTGCTGCTGACGAAGGACCCATCGCTTTTGGAATACCAGAAAGCCTTACCCGTGTGACCACCGGGAAGGATCGCGCCGCGGTCCTTTATCGACACACTGAATACTCTGGATTGACTGTTGTTGGAGATTACCAACTCATCGCCTATTGTGGAAGACAATAAATTAGTGGGCGCTCTGCCTTTTCCCTGTTCCGATTCTTTTCCAGTCATCGGATAACGATCATCCTCACAATTGTAAATGACTCGTCCCTTATCCGTGTCAAACCAGTTGCCGGCAACAATGCCGTTATACGCGGGATATGTGCCTGTGAACAATGCTGCATGGCCGATGGGCGTCTCTGTATCAGCATGTTGATAGTGCGCGTTTATGTAATGGGTTCCCTTCTCCATAAGATATCGGAACCCGCCTTCTCCCAATCGATCTTTATAACGCATGGGATAATCGCCACGCATCTGGTCAATCGTGATCTGAAGTACGAGCTTAGGCTTTCCGTAATCCGCGCGGAATCATCAAAAAAGGGAATATTCTTGCTTTCATCAGTTCTCCTTTTAAATCTATACTCACATTGTGTGTTAACTTGCGATATCACAAAACGTCAAAAAGTGGCGTTCTTAGGCGTATTAGCCATATCACAGACAAGAACTCCTTGTCATATTGCTTGATGATTAATACCAGTTACCAGCCTGGATTACAAATAGATAGTGTTGATTCTTAGAAATTATGTAGAATCATAGATAGTGCGGTTTGCCCAAAACCTAAGAATTGCAGATTAATTGAATATCGCAAGAGTAAGCAAATCTGTGATATGCAGCAGTTAGCTAAAAATCACTGTGATGGACTTCATTACATTACGATTAGCATTTGTAACATCAAAAATCGGTCGTTTCAAGGTTTCCCAAATCTATACGTCACCCTATACTACTTATCAAAATCCTGCGTCTAGGCTACCCCCAAACGCCAGCGACCACCAGAACAAATCTTCAATGTCCAGTGATTTTTCGCACATACAAGATATAGACATCTCGTTCAAAAAAAGCTATTCTCATTTTGAGTATTATCGAGCCCTGTCTCTGAATCAACCAACAGCACAACCCTATCCTTCTGGAGTGAATGATGAGAAAATTTGCCGGAAGGCGTGGACAGTGAAAGCCTCACAGGGGCTTTTGTGCCCGGTGGAGGCTTTTGTTTTGCATCCCTTAGACTCAAAAGGGTGATCCCATGACGGAAGAACGGGCCAAACGCAAACTGAGCGCGATCCTCAGCGCGGATGCCAAGGGCTACAGCCGACTGATGGGACAGGATGAACTGGCTACCATTGAGACCCTGAAAAAATGTCGCGGGATCATGGGTGCCCTTATAGAAAAATTCCAGGGCCGAGTTGTGGACTCACCGGGAGACAACGTGCTGGCTGAATTTTCGAGCGTGGTCGATGCAGTGGACTGCGCGGTGGAGATCCAGAAGGCGCTGAAGCGGGAAAACGAAGTGCTGCCCCAGAACCGGAGGATGGAATTTCGAATTGGCGTCAACCTGGGAGATGTAGTTACGGACGGAGAAAGAATCTATGGTGACGGCGTTAACATTGCTGCCCGCGTGGAGAGCCTTGCCGAGGGGGGAGGCATTTGCATATCGGGAAGTGCCTACGAGCAAATAGAGGGCAAGGTGCCTTTTGCATTTGAATACCAGGGAGAGCAACCCGTCAAGAACATCAGAAAACCGGTCAGGGTATATCGAGTAAGGACCGAGAGCAGCCTTTTTGAAACGGATTTGGGCCACGAAGTCCCTTTACCTGATAAACCTTCGATAGCAGTGTTACCCTTTGTCAATCTGAGCGGCGATCCCGAACAAGAGTATTTCAGCGATGGCATCACCGAGGAAATCATCACCGGCCTCTCGAAGATTCCGAAGATGCACGTCATTGCGCGAAACTCTACCTTTACGTACAAAGGAAAGCCCGCGAAAGTGCAACAGGTAGCGCAGGACCTGGGCGTGCGCTATGTGTTGGAGGGCAGCGTGCGGAAGGCCGGAAATCGGATACGGGTAACTGCGCAACTCGTTGACGCGGTCACAGGATACCACTTATGGTCCGAACGGTATGACCGCGAGCTGAGCGACATCTTCGCCTTGCAAGATGAAATCACCATGAAGATCCTGACCGCCCTGCAAGTCGAGTTGACTGATGGGGAACAGGCCCTCCTGAGCCATGAGACGACGAGCAGCCTCGAGGCCTGGGGCTATACTGTCAAAGCCGCCGGGTATATTGAAAGCGCAACCAAGGAGGGTTCGGCAAGGGCAAGGGCGCTGTTTGAACAGGCGGTCGCCTTGGACCCCGAATATGTCAGCGCCTGGGTCGGCCTTGCTCTAGCACACTGGTTCGATGCGAGGTTTGGGTGGAGCGAGTCTCCCCTGGAGTCGATCAGGCAGACTTCTGTCATCGCGCAGAAAGTCTTGTCCATGGATGACACCAATCCTGTGGGTCATGCACTCATGGGCTGTATCCATTTATACCTCAGGGAGTATGAAGAGGCCATTAAGGAGGCAGAAAGAGCCGTTGCTCTGGGGCCCAGCTATGCCATGGTGCACGGTATTGCAGCCCATGTCTTCCGTTTTTCAGGTGAATTCGAGCGAGCCATCGCTACGATCAAAAAAGCCATACGCCTCCAGCCTTATTCTTCAACCTGGCACCTGATGGAACTTGCTATGAGCTATTATTGTATCGGCAGATATGACCAAGCGTGTGACCTGGCCGAACAGTGTCGCCGCCTTGCCCAAAGTCGTGGAGAGGACTTCTTGTGGGTATCTTACCTGATGCTTGCCATCAGTTATGTCAGGCTGGGCCGGGATCAGGAAGCCACTCTGGCGGCTGCTGAGTTGATTCGGCTGAACCCTGACTTTACCCTCGAGATGGATCGCGCATACAGCTGCTACAAAGACCCACGAATCATAGAGCGCCAACACGAGAACCTACGCAAGGCCGGATTGAAATGAGCTTATCCTGATTTGTTCTCACTGTTCATCTTTTCCCCTTACCAGTCCTGTTTTTCACACCTTTCACCGGTTTTCTTAGGCGGATTGGATTAGGGAATTGCCAATTCGAATAACTTCCTCCACAAGCCGATCAAAGTCCTCTCTCTTGCTACGATGGTTCGTGATGCAAACCCTTAAAGTGTATTTTCCGCCGACTGTCGTATCAGACGGGACAATGCCGCTCCGCCAAAGGCGAAGCAGTAGCTCATGGTTCAATTGCCTCAAAGCTTCCTCACCCAAACCATGAGCAACATATCTAAAACACACAACATTGAGGGAAACAGGGGTAACCAGTTCAAGCTCAGGGGCCTTCTGAACCAATTCAGCAAGGTAATATGCCTGGTCGATGTTTTGTTGAATGAGCCGCGCATATTTCTCCATGCCGTCAGCTCTCATTAGGAACCATGCCTTCAGTGCCTTAAAATTTCTGGACAGTTGCACACTGTAATTCGTGGGATCATGACGTTCAGAAATTGTCTCCAAGTATTCCGCTTCATACATGAACGTTTTACATTGAGCTTCTTTGTCCCGTACCAGCGTGCAGCCTATTTCATAAGGCATGTACATCCATTTATGAAGGTCAAAAGCAAGTGAATCGGCACGTTCCATGCCACGGGCTAAATGGTTATGTGTTGGCGACAGCTTGGCCCATGCACCGAAGGCGCCGTCAACATGGAGCCACATGTCCTCCCGTTGGCAGAGATCTGCCAGGGCGTTGAAGTCGTCAAAAGCGCCTGTATTCACTGAACCAGCATTTCCAACAACACAGAAGGGGTGAAATCCAGAACCCCTGTCATTTCCTATCGCTGTCTCCAATGCGTTGATGTCTATTTGAAAGCTTTCATTTACCGGTATCAGGCGAAATGCATCACTTCCGAGTCCTAGCAATTCTACGGATCTGGTTATACACTGATGGGTTTCCTTGGAAGCATATAACACCATCTTTGGTTGAATGCCTTGAAGTCCTTGTTTCTTCATATTGACTCGTGCTTTTGCATTGCGAGCCACAGCAAGGCCGGTAAAGTTTGCCATTGAGCCGCCGCTGACAAGTACGCCGCTCGCCTCTGCTGGATAATTCATGATCTCCTTGAACCATTGAAGGACCTGTTGCTCAATATGAAACGGAGAGAAAAACCGAGGGCCACTGCTGTTCATGGCTGCTGCCAGCATCTCGGCCAAGACGCCTAAAGGGGAACCGGTACCCATAACGTAACCCCAGAAATAGGGATGAATACCCGGAACCGGATATGGCAACACATTTTCAAGAAACTCTTTGTAGACTTGTTCGTACCCTTGGGGTTTGAAAGGAAGGGGTTGCTGAATTCTCTTCAGCACTTCCTCTGTTACCGGGCTGATTTGGTGTTTCCTGATGTTTTTCAAAAAGGCCATCATGTCATCCACCATATTATGAGCCAGCGCTGTGAGTTCATCCCAGTTTTCTGGATCAAGGGTTTCCTCTTCCTTCAACCTATCCACAGCTTTCATCTTGCGTGTCTCCTATCCGTTTGTCATAAAGCCAAAATGACATGAAGAGGCAAATGCGCTGGGGATGTCATTTTGACTCCGTTCCCGGCATGAGCGTTCTCAGGATATCCACTTTCCCCACAATTCCCACGAGCTCCCCTTTATCGACCACAGGAATGGTGTGAAAGCTCTTGTCCACCATGAGGCTCGCTATCTCTTCAATACTGGTGTCGGGATGAACCGTGATTGGGTCCTGGGTCATGGCATCGCCCACAGTGGTGCCCGCTATTTTGTGGAGGGCTTTTTCGAAATACTTTCCTGACTTCAACGGGATGAAACCATCCAGCAGAGTAAAAATCGATGGGATGGGCAATTTTTTCTGCTGTGCGACCAGGTCGCTCTGGCAAAGGATCCCCACAAGCTCTCCCGCCTCCACAACGGGGACCCCATTGATACCCTTTTCAAGAAGGAGCTTTGCTGCTCTCACAATCTCCATCTTGGGCGAAACCGTTATGGGCTTCTTTGTCATGATGTCTTTAGCTTTGAGCATTGGCATAGCCCCTTTCCGGCCTTGACGTGGCAGGCCTATTCTACGATCGTCACTGTTTCAGTCCCTGTGTATTCCACACCGACCGTCGTGAAGCCCTCCGACCAGGATTCCGGCTTTCCCATCCTATCGCGCACTTTCGGAGCACCCTTGACCGCGTCTGACTATGCAAGTCTCCAGATTTCGCTCGTGCCACCACTTTCCGTTAAACCGACAAATTTTTCGAGGATCGCAGCACGCTTCGCGTCCGCGGTCCACTCAGCCGAGAACTTCGCGTATTCCTCCAAATTATCAAATTCGGCCTCCCAAGTTACTTGGTCGCTGGGGCTTATATACCATTCATAGATGCGCACGACTTTGAGTTGGCTGAAACCCTCTGAGACCGTCCGAAGTAACTCGACGACTTTCTCTGAACACCCCTTCTTCACGATGAAAGTCCTTCGATTCACAATCATACTTCTTCTCCTTTCCGTGCTTGCTTGAAATTAACGCAGATGTAATGTACCAAAACACCGGATTGAAGGCCACCCAAAGAGAGAAAAGCTCACCTTTTTTGTCGTATTCGATGCTCACCGTTGATCCTCGAAGCCAGTGGCGCTTAGCAGTAAGAACAATCCCTTCGACCTGGGAATACACCCTGCCGGGGCTGCCTGGTTTTGCCCGCTGCAGGACCCTTGCCGACCTCCGAGGGACGGATTCTTAATGGCCCGGCAATCTCGGGCACCGCAGAAAGAATGAGGCGGCCAAAAGTGAATTTGGCCGCCTCATTTCATTGTCTCAGATAGCGCGTCTTTGCTCTCACTATATAATTCTGCGGGCATGCTTTTTCCCACTACGCCCTCGAATCTCCTTTAACTTCTCTTTCTCTTCCTGCCTCTTCTTGCACTCAATGCACAGGGTTGTCACAGGACTGGCTCTCAATCGCTCCACGCCAATTTCCTCTTCACACGAGACGCAGATGCCGTAGTTCCCTGCCTCGAGCCTTTCTAGAGCCCGTCTTATCTCTCCGACGAGTCCTTTTTCACGGGCCAGAATCGCCAGGTTCATTTCTCTTTCCCGGTCCGCGATGGCCGAGTCCGTGGGATCAGGGTATTTTACACTCGCATCATACCCATCGCTGCCAGGAGTGCTGTCTTTTTTCGACATCTCGTCGAGCATCTTAGTCAGCAAGTCCTTGAAGTACTCTTTCTTTTTGGCATTTAGCATGGTTGACATGTACCCCCTGTGAAGATTTGCAGCTCGAGCGGTCTTACATGCTCCGGCTCAAAGCCATGCAGACACCCATGGCATCAGGACCACGGTGTATGCAAATGCCAACGCAACACCCTTGCGCTGTCCGCCTTCGTCCCAATAGGGCTAGGGCGGATTACCCTGCCCAGCTCATCCACGGGCAAGCCCGTGGCTTTCTGCCTAGACGGGTATAAAAGGCATGCCATTTTTCGCATCCCTTATGATACCGTTCTTCCTGCACGGAGACCTTTCTTGTCTGAATCCGAAAGCCGAGCGTCCCGCATGATTTCATATCTCAAGGTTATGCCGTCTCTATCCCGGTTGTATTGCCCCAGTCTCAGTACGTCTTTCTTATGATTGAAAGGCGGAATGACTGACAGCAAGGCGCTTCTGATCTTTTCGCTCGCCATCTTAACCATTTCGGCTCTCTTGTCTTTTCCCACTGATATATCGAACACGTCATCCATGCTGTCCACCTTTAGGTACCCTGATAAATGAGAGAACCCAATTTAAGAATGCGTCCCTGGATGGGGTACGGATGTGTTATGGCCCACCGCACCATCTTTCCGTTGAAGCTTTTGGCGAAATACACGCCAAGTTGCTCAAATGGGGATCGCCCCGGATCGGCTATGAGCACCAGGCGAACGTCAGCCCTCAGAGCCCGAAGAATAAGTCGCTTTAAGGAATGGGACATGTCATTCCAAAAGCAAATGTCAGAACCTACAACAACATCAAAGCCTTGAAGTTCCCCGTCTGTTAGCTCATCGAAGCCCCGTGTCATTGTCGTAATTTCCACGCTGTTCGTGAGCGCATGGAGGCGCAAGTAAGGAAACACCTCCGAATCAATGTCAACGCATGTTACTGAGGCTCCATAGGTTTTGGCACAATAAATTCCCACCAGCCCCCATCCGCTTCCCACCTCCATGATGCGAATCCCTCTGCGAATACCCTGCCTTTTCAAAAAATCCATTAAAAGCCAAGCGGACGGCCACACTCTAAAGCCATGAAAGGAGGGGGAATGGGTTCTCTTGAGCCTCCGTATTTGAGGATGGCGCGAACGGAAAGCTCTGACCCCATAATCTGAAATATCGGTTTTCCCGGAGCCGGCCATTGGCTTCTCTCTTCCCCGCGGCTGGTTTCTAATAAATGGACATTCGGCACCGCCCCTCAACGGTTGCAGGCAACGGTCAGATTAGATTAATAAAAGGACTTTCCACTGCGTCTTCTGCCTCCCCCACGTGTGTCCGAACGGGACCGAGCTTTATTCACGTTGAGCGTTCGTCCTTCGAACTCCTTTCCGTTCAGCGCATCAATGGCAGCCTGGGCCTCATCCCCTGATGGCATCTCGACGAAGCCGAATCCTCTTGATCTGCCGGTATACATGTCCTTGATGATCTTGACAGATTCCACCTCCCCGTAAGCTCCGAAAGCGCTTTTCAGATCCTCCTCCGCGACTTGATAAGGCAGATTGCCAACATAGATATTCATTCTGTTTCCCTCCTCAGGCTGTCGGTGCTTCCATTCATACGCCTGATCTCTTCATTCTCTTCAGACATTCTTGGCCGGATGTTACAAAAGTATGAGTGAAAGGCACGTGCTGACGCTTTGAGGGCAAATAGCCTGGTGGGCTGGATGTGAATACGAAAAGGCTAAGAGTCTTCCGGCGCTCTTTTCACAGCATAATGTCATGTGGACTAGAGAAGGCGGGAGAAATTCGCCGGACGGCTTTGTATCATAATCACATGTGCGCCAATCTACTGGCCCCCTAAGGCTGGCAACAAGCGCTTGCTGTCTCTCAACGGCAAGTAAGATTTTGCTTCCGCTCAAAATTTTGGGTATTCTATACCATTGAAAATATTAGTCAAGCTTTTTCCGGGACACACAACCTCTGCTGTTTGTGAGAGAGGAAAAAACCTCTCTTCCAAAATCGACCTTCCAGCTCTTTATTTTTTGAGCCAAGCACTTTCAGCGCAAACCTCCCCTTTCACGACGTGAGTTCTTCTCCAAGAGCGCTCAAGAGCATGCCGTAGGCTTTCTGGCCCCGTTCGTAGCCTGACAGCCGAAAGAACTCGTTGGGTGAGTGCTGGCGCTCATCCACGAGGCCGAAGGCGAAAACGATGGTGTAGGCTTGAAGGTGCTGAAGAAAGAGGGCGTTTGCCGGAATCGTCCCGCCCATCCGGATTTGATACGGTTCTTTACCGTAGAGATCCTTGAGTACGGAAGCAGCCACCCGGAGACCTCCATGGTCGGCAGGGATGAGATAAGGCATGGCACCGCTTTCAGCCTTGGTCGCTTCAACACGGACTCCCGGGGGCGTTACCTTGTTCACATGCGCAATAATCAGATCAGCAATCCTGGAAGGATCCTGATCTGCCACCAGTCGGCAGGATATCTTGGCATGAGCCTCACTGGGCAGCACCGTTTTCAGACCTTCTCCCTGAAAACCGCCGTAGATACCGTTCACTTCAAGGGTCGGCCGAGCCCAAGCCCGTTCGTAGGTGCTAAATCCCGGCTCCCCAAAAAGACCGGTCGCAGCGGTTTCAGTGAGGTATGCTTTCTCGTCAAAAGGCACCTTGCCTATCTGGGCCCGTTCTTCATCGCTCAAGGGCCGAAGGTCGTCATAAAATCCTTCCACAGTGACGCGTCCATCCCGGTCGTGCATTGAGTCCAGAATCTGCACCAGGGCTTGAATCGGGTTTGCGATAGTGCCGCCATAAGTGCCTGAGTGTAAATCATGATCCGGCCCTTGAACCTCGATGTAAACAGCGGCCAGTCCTCGGGTACCCAGAACCAGAGCGGGCTGATCCTCCGCCCACTGGCCCCCGTCAGCGCTTAAAACAACATCACAGGATAGGGTCGCCCTGTTGGCCGCCATCAAATCGGATAACTGGGGACTGCCGATCTCTTCTTGACCCTCGAAGAGGAACTTCACATTGACAGGCAGAGCACCCTCTGCCTTCAGCAAGGCCTCAGCGACGATAATGGGCACAAACATGTTGCCTTTATCATCCGTCGCCCCTCTCGCATAAATGCGGCCGTCCTTGATGATAGGTTCGAAGGGAGGGCTGTCCCACAGCGCCAGGGGATCGACAGGCTGAGTGTCAAAGTGCCCGTAAATCAACACCGTCGGTTTCCCGGGCTTGTGAAGCCAGTCGCCATAGACCACTGGGTGTCCACCTGTGGGCATAATCCGGACTGACTCGATCCCAGCCGCCCTCATGCGAGACGCCACCCAATCTGCTGCGAGCCTCACGTCAGCTGCGTGTTCGGGCATGCTGGAGATGCTGGGAATGCGCAAAAATTCCATCAACTCGTTGAGAAATCGCTCCTTTTGTTCATGCAGATAGCCTTCCCATGCTGCCATAACTTTTGCCTCCTAAGATGTTCAATTATAAAGCTCTTCCTTTACCAGCGCAACACCCATTTCTTCCACGGTTTTTTCTTATCTTTTCAAGGAGATTTCTTTGAAATATCATTGACGGCGGCCCTTTGGCTCGCTTAAATTGGGTTTGAATCACATCACAACAAGGGGGTGACGGAGAATGAAAGGTCCCTTAATCGCAATACTGGCGATGGCCCTCATCGCGCCGGCTCTTTGCATAGCTGGTGATGAGGTGACTCTCATGATTCCCGAAGTGGAGAAAGAAGGCCGTGGCGCTACGTCCAGATGGGTCGTCAATTCAGATTCAGCGGGCAATGCAGCCCGTTATGTTGAAATGGGATTGGCGACGTTGGTGTCAAGATTGGAAAACGACAGGTACAAGGTGGACGCGGTGGAGTTGTGGGTAGAAGGCGCGGCGGAAGGAGGTAACAAGCTCTTCATCTCTCTTCAAGGTAAAGGCGGGTGCAAGATCGTTCTGACCCCGAGGAGATGAGGGTCGAAAAGGCGAATAACCGATGATCAGTTAAGGAGATGAACAATGTTAAGGAAAACGCTTTTGTATGGCATACTGTATGGCATTTCAACGTTCTTTTTCTGCTCAGATGCCCTCTATGCTGAAGGCGTGGCGCCTAAGAATATTTACCCCATGGGAAAGCTCAAACCAAGAGACAGCGAAACAATGCTGAAAGTCGGTGATAAAGCCCCCGATTTTACACTCCCGGCTGTGGATGGCGGCAACGTCTCTCTGAGTCAATATGTCGGAAAAAAGAATATCGTCATTTCCTTTGTTCCGGCGGCATGGACGCCGGTATGCACCTTTCAATGGCCGGTCTATGATTTGGCCAAAGACATTTTTGATGACAATGACGCCATACTGCTGGGTATCACGGTAGATAACATCCCCACGCTTTATGCCTGGACCAAGACAATCGCCAATAACGAAGACCGATTGTGGTTCCCGGTACTGTCCGACTTTTATCCTCACGGCCAGGTGTCCAATAAGTATGGTGTGTTGCGGTCGGAGGGATTTAGTGAACGCGCCCTTTTCTTTATTGATAAGGAAGGCGTCATTCGTTTTATAGATATCCATGACATCAACGAGAGACCCCCGCTCATGGAGCTTCGTGAAGCGCTCGAAGCTCTAAAATGAATAACATGAAAATCAGAACCCAAGAAGCTTGACCCTGTCGCTTTGCCCTCAGGCGAGGTCCCTGCACCTTTTATTTGTTTTTTTTCCCGGCCTTTGGTAAGAGGTTTGTCTTTGGGGTGTGATTCGGCCTCGCGCTCCGCTCTCTCATCTCCGTATGACACGGCCATTCGACTCCAACTTTCATGTCTCGAAAGGAGAACAACCATTGATCCCCAGCGGCTTTCAGGAAGCTCCATCCGAGCCGTCCCTCTCGTTTCGATCTCAGTTGGGACCTCTCCTTTTCCTGGCAGCGATCTTCTTCCTGAATTTCATCTCCAGGATCATCATGGCGCCCCTCATGCCCACCATCGAACAGGACCTGAACATCACCCACAGCCAGGCAGGGTCCCTTTTTCTCCTGATCACGCTGGGATATTTTCCAAGCCTCGTGGGATCCGGATTCATTTCCTCCAACCTCACCCATCACAAGACCATCTTTATCTCCTCCGCCGTCCTGGGCATCGCCCTGCTCCTTGTCGCCCAGTGCCGCAGCTTGTGGGCCATCCGAGTCGGGCTGGTCATCCTGGGGCTGTCCGCAGGCTTCTATCTTCCCTCGGGGATTGCCACGCTGACCTCTCTGGTCAGTTCAAGGCACTGGGGAAAGGCCCTTGCCGTTCACGAACTGGCTCCCAACCTGAGCTTGCTGACCGCGCCCCTCATCTCGGAGGCCCTTCTGCACTGGTTTTCATGGCGCGGTATTCTCGGCCTCCTCGGCGTGGTCGCCCTGTTCCTGGGCGTCGCCTATGCCCGGTTCGGCAGGGGCGGCGAATTCTCCGGAGAAGCTCCAAACCTCGGTTCTGTCAGGGCACTATCCGCGAACCGCAGCTTCTGGATCATGACGCTCCTCTTCGGCCTCGGCGTCAGCGGCAGTCTGGGGGTTTACACCATGCTCCCCCTCTACCTTGTGATTGAAAAGGGCTTGGCGCGAAACTGGGCCAATACGCTCATTGCCATCTCCAGGATATCATGTCCCGGCATGTCCTTCCTGGCGGGGTGGAGCACGGACCGCATTGGGGCAAAGACGATCTTGTTTGGTGTTTTTCTTCTTGCCGGTCTGATGACCGTCCTGCTCGGAATAACGCACGGCCCCTGGCTAATCGCTGTCGTTATGCTTCAGCCTCTTTTGGCCGTCGCTTTTTTCCCTGCAGGTCTCGCTGCTCTCTCCCTGATTGTGCCCCCGGCCTTTCGAAACGTGGCCGTGTCCCTCGCCGTACCCTTTGGTTTCATCTTCGGCGGCGGCATCATTCCCATTCTGATCGGCCTTGCGGGCGATGCAGGCAACTTCGCCCTCGGAATCACTCTGGTCGGGGCTCTCCTCTTCGTGGGCACCGTTTTGTCCCGCTTCTTGACCTACGCCGATCAGGGGAGGGAGGCCGCTTGATTTTAAAAGACAGGCCATAGGAATGAACGCATTGATTGCTTTTGTGAGGGAAGGGAACGTCAGGGAGGCATTGACATCCTAAAGGTCTTCTTTCCCTTCGTGTTCTGATCTTCTTGAAAAGAATCGGGATTTCTTCCGCTTGGAAGGAGATGGCTCGGGGGGTTGCTCGGGTTCCATCGAACGCTTCGGCTTTTCCCCATTTTTTTCCGATGCATCGGGCGGAACGATTTCATGAATTGGAACGTTCTTTATCTTTTTAAGACAATCTGCCAGAGCCGCTTTTCTTGAGTCACCAACACCAAAATACTTTGCCCCTGCCTCCCTTATCACCAGATTCGGTACTGCAATAAACTTATGAGACGGTTTTCCAAGGATGGCCTCGTACAAATCAATGTACAGATTGCCCTCGTTTCGAAATAGCTTGAATTTCTGGACCCTGGCCAATATCTCTTCGTCACCAATGATAGGCATAATCGGCTCTCTCTGTGTGCGGTTTATCTTTCAGGTTTCTCTCCCCAAATTTTGAGAAGGTCTTCACTTTCTGTTGTGAATGATGCTTATTTCTTATCCATGCGGTTTTAATAGAAAAATTTTTGCCATATTGCAAGAAAAATACCTCTCCACCGGCACTGTACAGCGTACCATTTGTCTGGTTCATCCGGTCACTGAGTTCGACTGATCCAATGAGCATGCCATTCATCAGGGAAAAGCGCCACGAACGGTTTTGTGAGTGACTGTCGAAGGTGCCGCCGCCTTATGGCAGGGGCGGCAGGCCGACCTCATTTCAAGGTGTTACGGAATGGGGGACCCCCTGGCCCCGTCCCCATCAATAGGGGCAGGAGAGCAATTCTAAATTGTCTGCACAGGTCGCTGTTGCCCCCCTCAAGTTGATTCCCTTGAGTGAAGGCTGTACAGGAGAACATCCTGGCCCGTTTAAAGGATCAGTTGCGGCTGAAAACAAGCCTTGGCCATCGGATCGCAGTCCACCCATTCGGCTCTTTACCGAGATATGAACTCAAGTCCAGAAGATTGAAAGATTTGAGGAACAATGGGTGAGGGCATATCGGCGAGATCAAATTTGCAATTGGATATTAGGGCGTTCTGAAATGGATCAAGAGCAGTTCCCATTTCACCACAAAAGTCAAAATAACGATAAAGAAGACAAAAAGCGCCTTGCCTTGGAGTCTCCGTCCCCAGAAATACCTGTCTTTGATCGCTAGGATCATGAAAACCGATGCGCATGTCAGGAAGTACTTGACCGAAAAAAATATGAGAGGGCTTTGGTTGAGGTAGAAAGCCATGATGGGATTCAGTTCTGCTGCCCCCTGGTCTACCAGGTGAAGGGTCAGATAAGCATCCACAACGCTGAGCATGATGATCACAAGAATGGCGGCAAAGATCTTCGGGCTGTGCTCATGTATTGTGCAGGCTGATTCCATTCCCTAGCCTTTGCCATGGTGGTTGGTCTTTTAGATCAGCTCAGAAATATCCACAACAACCTAAACACCGTTCAAGGAGGCTATCACAATCGCCTGTATAGGCAAATCATTTTCTAGGCAGCTTCCCGTGATGCCGTTGATCTCCCCAGTGTCGGTCTCCTTGGCACCATTCAAGAACACTTGAAAAAGCCCGGCAGAGAAGATGGACGCACACCCGAGAAGCCGTCTGTTGCGTGCCACCACATACCCCCTCTTCAAGTTTAACCCTTTGCTGGCCTCAGCCATCCCATGGTTATGACTTAATTGTTGAAGTTGGGTGGCACTCCGGAGCATCTCACATTGGATCAAAAAAAGAGGCGAATCTTGATCTGCTTTGGGAGCTGCAAAATCTTGGCCAGAGAGGACCAGGAAACAACAAGGCGTTTTATTTCAATATGTTATAAGGATATGTCGCGGAGGGGGGATCAGGACATTGGAAAAGAACTGGAAATATTGAGAAATCAATTTCCACTTCTAAGCAAAAAATTACATATTATCAGAGAAGTATTCACCTCACGTTTGGATAGAATTCTATAATTTCATAGGCGTACCCTATTTTTTCATGTGGTGTAGTGCTTGATGAAATACGCCAGTTGAGATACCTGGTCGTCCGTCAGGTCACCAAACTGCACACTGTGTCGCCTCGTTTTCGTGGCGCTGAATGGGAATGCCTCTGCGGACTCCGAATCTGAAACGGTTTTCGCCGGCACCCTTTCCAAATGAAATTCTTTATCCCTAAAAAGTATGTCCAGCTCAAATGTCCCTCTTGGCCGCTCTCCAATATCAATGTAGCGAAAAGCAAGGCCCCGTGCGCTGATATCTACGATTTGACCCAGTTTGCTGCCACGCAGTCGGAGTGCAACAAATGCGCCTTCTCGCGACTTGGACCGCTTTTGCTTTCTGCGCTCTATTGGCTCTCTTGTACCCACTGTATGGTGCTTCTTCCATATGCGAGGTGCAAGCTCTCATATGAACGCTCTGAGGGCTTCTAATCAAGCCGTCAGTTTGAATCCTCTAGTCCGCTGCGCGTTTTCAAACCCCTCCTGGGGAAGAATAATCTCCAGACCCGCTATCAGGTATCCCACTTTGCCTGAGTCTTTTTTTGTTCAGTCAGCGGGGACGAAGGTCTGCACCCGAGCTTCAGTAAAAGGCGGACCCATTTTCTTCGCTCTCTGCCACTCCTGCGCTCGCTGCAAAGGCGTCTTTCAAGGCCCCTGAAATGGGTGCTGGCAAAACGGCGACGCTCCGTGCCGGTGCGCCTATCCAGGATCACTCTCCGGTCATGACGAAGAAACGCATCCATGTTCCCACCTATGAGCCAGTTGTCATTGTTTGGAAGGGTTAAGGGCAGTGAAGCTCTCCGCGAAGACGGGGTCCCTGCCTGTCGAAGCGAAGCGTGGATCCCGATTGCGGGGCCTCAGGCAGGTCCACTTCTTTCCGACACGGCAAGGGAAATTCTGCCAATTCATCTGATCATCGGGTTGGGTGGACTGATCTTTACAATGCGCCGCCTATTCAGGATGGAAGTGTACGCCTTGACTCGCCGTGTTCTTCTCTGCCGTGACGCTTTCGATGCCTTGTAACGATGTTTCAAACGGCGTGCCAAATAAGAATTTTCTGGCACAATCCTTTTCATAAAAACCCAAACTGTTGTTATTTCAATGGTTTTTAGAAGGTCTGATAAAAGAAGGGGTTTCGTAGGAGGGTCTGGAAAAGGATTTCGCAACAGGATGAGGCTCAATCACCGCACACAAAAAAGGGCCCTTTGCACAGATTTCTGTGCTTTCCCATGCACGCGCTGATCTTGTCGGAGCGCATCAGATCCCAGGTGCTGATTTTGAGACCCTTGCTCACTTATTTGTGAATGGCCCACCCTCTCACAATCACTATACGCCTGATTGTGTCCTGAACTCCTCCATGTGGGCCCTATACGCGACAAGCTCATCCGGTGACATCTCATCAGGAAATTGGATTTCACGCTGTGTCATGAAGTCAATCAGCTTATCAGACAACGGTGCCAGCTTTAGTATGGCCACCTTGCTCCCTTGCTCTAACTTTATCTTTCCCAGCATGAATTCGGTTACAAACTTGGTCTTCTTACGTAAAAGATTTTTCCAATTTTGAGGGGTCGCTGCCAGGATAAAGGTGGCTTCCTTTTTCGCATCCTCTTCACTATAAAACCGCAACTTCTTTAATTGCCCCGCATCCAAGCTGGTGCCGAAAATGATGTCCCTCCCAATTCCCCAAGTCGGCTCTGCCTGAACCCGAAAACATAAAACCATGGACAATTTTTTGAAGTGCTCTTGGTACTTGGAATCCGATTGATATACCTTTTCCAGCTCTTCGAGCCACTCCGGTGTACAGTATTGATAGATTGTCATCTCTCGCGCCTCCATATGGTTTTGATGACTCTCGCCTCAGTCGGCAATAGCAAAAGGGACACCAAGAAAATGCTTCGAAGCCAAGGCGATGGTCCTCTTTCCTTATTCCTTAATCTCTTGTCTTGCTTTCATTTTAGCAATGGCTTCATCTCTCAATTCTTTTTTCCACAGCTTCTCGGTGACTGTTAAAGGAAGGTCTTCTCTAAACTCTACTATCTTTGGAATAGCGTACGGTGGAAGATGCTCTTTGCAAGTGGCCACAATATCCTCCCCTGTCACCTTGCCTTTATAACCCTCTTTCAGCCTCACCAACGCCATGACTCTTTCACTGCCAGGCTTCTTGGGATCTGGAATTCCAATGGCAACCGCCATGAGCACCCCCGGGTGCTTGAATAGTGCCTCATCCACGGTCGTGGAATAGACCTTCATCCCCGATATGTTGATCATGTCTTTCACCCTGTCATGGATATAAAAGTACCCATCCTCATCCATGCTCCCTATGTCTCCAGTATGGAGCCAACCTCCTTCATCCAGCCCTGAACCTGGGTCAGGCCAATATCCTTTCATGACCTGAGGTCCTCTTATGATGACCTCTCCATTGTCGCCAACTGGAACATCCTCGCCTGTTTCAGGGTTTACTATTCTACACTCCGTGTCCGGCACAGGAATCCCCAAGCTTCGCTTCTCTTCGGCCATAAATCCCGTCATTTTCGAGAAGGCTGAAGGGTTCATATGAGCGATGGGGCCTGTCTCTGTGAGACCATACCCTTCTGCAACAGGGTTGCCGATCTCCCTCTTAATGGCTTCGCGAATCTCTTCAGGGAGATGCGCTGCGGCAGACATGCACAAGACATTCATCCTCCCCACCTTTCCCTGGGCCATTCGCATCAGCTGCGTGGGAACCGTTGGCACCAGAAAGGGTCTGTACTCTCTCATCGTTTGCACAATATCATCATTGTCTCTCGGATCAGGCGCGAGTATAACTCTCAAAGCCCAGTAGGCAGCCACTTGTGCTGTTGAATGCCCAAAGGCATGAAACAGGGGCACGGTGATGTAAACAGAGGCCTTGCCGATCACTGAGTTCGAGAAGGGCGAAAGCATCCAGGGCAGGCCTTGGGTAAGATTGGTGTATCGATTGAAGTGGGTAATCATGACCCCTTTGGGTACCCCTGTGGCCCCGCCTGTGAAGGCCAGCTCACACAGGTCCTCTTCCACATCAATTTGCACTTCAGGCGGCGTTGCATCATATCTGGCCAGAACCTTTCGAAAGTCCCTAACGCCTTTTGGGAGATCCTTGGCCCTCAATTCACCAACATCATACCCGTCATCGGGAGTGACAATGATATGCTCAATATCACTTTTCTCCTGTGCAGCCCTCACGCGCTCCAGATCCCGTTCTCTGCAGATAACCACGCGCGACCTAGAACTCCCCACCTCATGGAGAAGGCCCTCATCGGGCCGCATGGTGCTCGTGGGAACGACAGCGGCACCTGCTTTCAAAACGGCCCAGTCGCTCATGATAAATTCCGGGCAATTGGGAAGAAATATACACACCTTGTCTCCTTTGGTTACGCCTAAATCCGCCAGCGCTGCGGATATTTTGTCTACCAGGATTTTTAGCTCCTTATATGTCAAGGTCCTCTCTCTAAACTGAAGCGCTTTTTTTGTTGGATGTTTTGCGGCTGCATCATCGAGGGCTTTGTGTAACGGCACTGCGGGATAGGGCTTCAACGTCGCTTTGAGCTTGTAGGGGCCCAGCTTGTAGCTCTTGAGCCATGGTTTATCTGAATAATTCATTGTTATCCCCCATAATCCAGCGGTTACTAATCCATTTTTTGGTCCTCAACGCTTCACGTCATATCTCAACGGTGCCCCGTAAATTCGGACTTTATCCTCGTATCGTGTCCCCAAAATACCGTGCAAAAGTCCCTATTGAGATGAGATCGTTCCTTCTGTCAAGGGGCCGTTGGGGGGTGGCCTTACAGACCCGCAACCCAAATTCTCTCCGAGCTTGTAGGACGCCCCCATAACTTTAATAGGGGTCTACGGGCAGGCCCAGGAGATATAGGGTGTTTGGTGCGCTGCCTTTTCTCGGGCTGCCCAGTGATAGATATGAGGAATATGGGGCCGTTCCAAAGGCACAGAAGGTATGGTTGCGGGCTGGACGACCACCCCCCAACGGCCCCATCAATCTGGGATTCTGAAAATTCGCTCCTTCAGAATGATTAAAGAAACTTGTGGGACACGATACCGGCGCAGTCTATCCGTTTCCCCACAGGTCATCAATCAAATCATCCAATTCCAACTCCCGCAATTTATCAGGAGCGGGTATGCCCGTTTTCTTGTCCCATCCACGGAGTTCGTAGTATGCATCCTTCATCATCTCGAGGGTATCCTTGTCAATCACCATCCCCTCTGCAGGTCCCTCTGGCAGCGGATCCTCCATCAAGCGCCTTGGCAGGACATCCGCCTCTCTGGTTATCCCCTCTCTCACGCAAAATGCCCTCATGAGGTTGTAGATCCTTTCGCCGCTTTTTCTAAAATCATGGACACTGAGATCCCAATCTGTTGCATTCGTTATGAGATCTATGAAGTCCTCCGCCTTCAGCAGTATTCCCATAAACTTGCATCCCCCAATCGCATCAAACATCGTCAGCGCATCCTCCATGTCTACCAGAACCTTCGCTTCTTTTGGGTTGGCGACAAACACATCCTCTATCTTGCTGTCATCCACCAAAAGAAAGGGGGTATCGAAAAAAGTTGGCCCCTCAACGTAGCCGGTTATGTGGTCTCCGCCACGATTTGCGGTCACATAGCCCAGGCCGCATATCTTGGCTGCCCGCGGGTCATAGGCTGGAAGCTCGAGCCCCTTCACATTCATGGCAAAGCGTTCGGATCCTTGGCCCAGTTGTTCAGAGATGCGTTTTGTTCCCTCGGCCAGCAGGTCGCCAATTCCCTCCCTTTTTGCTATTTTCTCAACCAATGTCACCACAAGATCTCCGTCTCCAAACTTGAGCGCAATCCCACCGGTCTGTTCCTCTGTTAAAACCCCTCTCTGGTAGCATTCTATGGCGAATGCAATCGTAGATCCCGTTGATATCGTATCGAGTCCGTATTCGTTGCACAGATAGTTGGCCATGGTAACCGAATTCATGTCTGAGACACCGCACATAGCGCCTAAAGTATTAACCGTTTCATACTCAGGACCTTCACCTTTGTGACCTTTCCACGGCCCTTCCCTGATCTCGGATCCACGCCCGCAGGAAATAGGACAGGCAAAGCAGTTCACTCCCGAGACGAGAACCTTGTCTGTTAATGCTTCGCCGTTGAGCTCCTCAATGCCTTCAAATACCCCGGTCTCCCAGTTCCTGGTAGGGTATCCACCTCGGGCATTAACCATGTCTGAAACCATGTTGGTACCGAAGGCCTCAAAGCCCACTTTCAACATGGACTCATTCAGCAATTCAATCTGTCTTCTTGCTTTTTCCCTGAAGATATCCTTGTTCGCAAGGCGGATAGGAACTTTCCCTGCGCATGCCACCGCCTTCAAACGCTTGGACCCCATAACAGTTCCCAGTCCGCACCGCCCAGCCGCACGATGCTTGTTGTTCATGATGCAGGCATAGCGGACAAGATTCTCACCTGCCGGTCCAATGGATGCGATAGTGTATTCCTTGTCCGAGTTTTCCTGGATCAGGTCTTCGGTATCAGGCACGGTCTTGCCCCACAGGTGTTTCGCATCCCTTAATTCCGCCTTGCCATCTGCGATTGTTAGGTACACGGGTTCCGGTGAAATGCCTTGGAAGATAATGCCGTCGAATCCGCTTCTCTTGAGGGTCGGCCCAAAAGTTCCACCTGAATTCGCATGACCCCATATGCCGGTCAAGGGTGATTTCGCCACCGCGGAATATCTGCTCGCGCTTGCCGATGCCGTGCCCGCAAGCGGGCCTGTCATAAATACAAGCAGGTTCTCCGGGCCCAGGGGATCAGCCCCCTTTGGTACCTCGTCATAGAGATATCTGGTCGCAATGCCCACACCACCCACATATTTCCTGGCCAGGTCTTCACGCAATGTTTCTTCCGAAATCTTTCCGCTGGACAAATCCACCCTCAAGATTTTTCCCATAAAGCCGAAGAACATATTATGCCTCCCGCGCTATTCTAAGTGCTCAAGTGATCACCAATCGTTACGTTTAAGCAGTTGCCCGGTTTTCATCCAGAAGGGACCCTTTGGGGCAATTTCTGCACCTGCCTTGTGGAAACTTGGCGCTGCCTCCAAATGGCTTGGTCATGGGCACCACCTGAACGGATAGGATTAGCCGTAACCTGCTTTTCGAAAAACGTCAATATGAAAATTGATTGCTATGGAGCCAGCCCTGCAAGATGACGCAAGGACCCACCATAAAACGTTTCCTTCCTGGAGAAACAGTGGTTCTTGGGATAAGGGAGTGGCGGGACAAAAGAAAGCCCCTGAACCTTGGGGCCTTGAAGAGATTCAGGGGCATGACCAGAACCAGGAGGTATCTAAGGACTGGCCACTTTTTTGCGCTTTACGCTCTCGAACCTTTTTCGTTATTGTTAAGTCTCTTGTTGATAACGAACACCGCGGCCGAGCAACACATACTTGAGAAACTTCTTTTCAGCGATTTTGTAATCTCTAGGACAATAATGGTTTAGGTTTTCCGGGATTCTGAACACATCCTTATAGTATTCAATGAGTGTCTTTAAGCCCGCGTTTGCTTTACAGTCCTCGGCCATCAATAACCCTTCCTCAATTTCCTTCTAACGGTTGCAAACCCCAACAGACGAGAATCAACAAGGAATATGGTGGAGCTGGTAGGAATTGAACCTACGCCCTCACAGCAACGCCTGTCCGCACTCCCCCGTGGCGGACATGCAGTCTCTTTGGAGCAAGGGACTTTCAGAGCAATGCTGTGCGCTCTCCCACTGAGCTACAGCCCCAGAGATGATGCCTCCCCGTGTTATAAGAAGGATAGCAATAGTGATGCCAGTCCGAACCCGAATCAGCAGCGTAAAACACCCTTGTAATTTCAGCAGGTTAGAAATGCCTGAAAACTGGAACTGCGAAGTGTGTAATTGGTTACAAATATCCTGTGAAAATGAATTCCACTTTTCGGAAAGCGATTACACTGCTGGTTGTGATAATATAGACTATAGAAACAGGGATGGCAGGGGCAAAGGTGCTGCTTTTTCTTTGCAATGGTGGGCCCCTCTGCACACGCGGAGTAATCCCGGCGGGCTCAGGAACAAAGGGGTATGAACTCTTGTGTTGCAAATTCAATAACGATCAGAGAAGATTCCAATGTGAAACGCACAGGCTAGGTTTCCACAGCTGAAAAGGGTGTTCCTGATCCCTGCCTGTGGGTAAGCATTCAGGGATAGAAAGGCGGTGATCCAATGGGCGGATTCTTTTCTTTTGAAAAGCTGATCAGCGCGGACTTCATTCGGGCCCTCTATTATGTCGGGGCAGGGCTGATTACTATGGGCGGCATTTTCGTGATTCTCGGAATTGGTGGCGGCTTTGATATTCCCATTCCCGTCAACATGAAAATTCAGGGTGTCATCGTTCTTATTGTTGGAAATCTAATCTGGAGAATACTTTGTGAAGGATGGATTTTGTTCTTCAGAATGTATGAAACATTGCTTGAGATACAAGCCAACACCAAAAGATGAATGACAGGCCCCCATCTAAAATCAGATTTGGGCAGCAGCGCGGCAAGAGCTGATGCCCAGGTCCTTGTTTGTCTGTTGTGGACGTGCCCCGCTATACACTCCGGCTATTTCTCGGTCACAAATTTCATCTTTACGTCTTTCTCCAGGGCCAGGCCCAATTCCGCCTCAGCCGCCTTGATGACCCCACAAGGAACAGGGCAGCTCGCATGAAGCTTACACTGGCCTGCCTTCATATAGACCGGATTTTGATGGATGGGGTTTTTCATCACGTCCAGCATGTCCAACTCCTGGAGTTCGCTCCCAAGTGCGTCCACCATCTCACAGGTGCTTTCGATGACAAGGCCTACCTTTCTCCTTTTGCCTTTGGAAACGCGGATGGTGCTGGAAAACCCGCAAATGCCTGATTCGACATGAACTTTGGTCATAAGATCCTCATTCGGTGGAAGCACTGTTTTCAATGAGAGTGAAGCTCCCCGCGCTTTTCCTCCCTCCGCACTCGCACTCCGTTCTCCTCATTCACCTCCCCGTCCGCCGCAATGCTATGGAGGGCGGGCCACGGAGGATGGACGCTCCGGACAGCCTCTGCCATAGCCTTCGGCCTCCGACGAGGACGGGCGAACCGGGCACCCGGCCACCTCCGAGAGCATGAGGCAGCCAAATGCACCCCAACGCCATTTTGAGCTAATGACCTTGACGAACAACAATGCTACCCACAGGGGCGGCGATATCCCGAGCTATGACCGGACATTTAACCTGCAACAAAAAGAAAACGTTTGGACCCGCATTGCTCAATGATTCGTAGTTTCCCTGCCCCTTTGCTATGATCAGGGGCGCTGACTCATAGATGCCAAGAAATTCTTTGGAGCACAAAGACAAAACAGTACCTGGAGCATCCGTGCCGTTACTGATTATTTTGGCACATTGGTCAAGCCCGGCTTCAGCAGCATCTTCCAAGGTTGCATCATTGAGCGTTGGAGACCCTTTGACTGCATAAATCACGGGTACTTGAAGCACCTCTAACAAAACCCGATCAAAAACCGTCTCTCCTGCATTGTCGGCCAAGAAAAGCACGTGGTCGGCTTCTGACAATCCGTTGCGCAATTCTCCCTCATCATCAATGGCATAAGGTTGAGTCAACACCCTTTCAACAGTACTCCAAAGGTCATTGTAGTGATCTTTAAACCCTAAATCCATAATGTTACCTGCGATGCTCAGACGTATCGCGACACCCAACGGATCACTGCTTTCATCGACCAATGCTTTAAGTCGAGGGTACATAGACAAAGCCTGCTGAGTTCCCAGAGCCTTGTATTCCTTGTAAGGGTCGATTGCTGAACTTTCATTTCGAACAAGCCTGTGGACATGACCGGCAATTTCTGGCAAAGCGGTTCCAGGCGTTATGTTTTGCAATAATGCCAATGTGCTTTTGACCACTGAATATTGCTGCTCATCATCACAGCCCACAAGCCGTGCGGCATCCAATGCCTGGCGTACAAAGCAAGCATAGCAATCAAGATAGATTTTCACTCACGCTCTCCGAATTATTTGGTTCGGTGAAGTTGTCTCGTCATACCCATTCATACCCTAACGCTTTCTTTGGCAATTCTTTCCGCTCACGAGGGAAAAAACCGTACTTCTGACCAACTTCATGCTGTGTCCTTCAGATGAAAGAATAGCTGAACCAAGGCTGAAGATCAATGCTCTTTTTTTCCTTTGAAAGACAGGGCACATTTTTCACCGGGTTGCCTGTTTGTGGACGTGCGCCTCCCCACTTTTTTCAAATGGCGCTCTATTTCAACTTTTCTAAGCACTCGGAACGTGATACCATCCTTGGCGAACGGAGAAGGAGGTTCATTAAGGATGAGCGAGACACAGGACCAGAAAGAAAAAATTACTCAGCGTGCTTTTTCCTTAGGCTTCGAATATGAAAAAACCATTACCGGCTGTTGTCAATGTACCATAGCCGCTATCCAGGATGCCCTCAAGATACGAAATGATGTGGTTTTTAAAGCAGGAAGCGGCCTTACAGCAGGGGGTGGCCTCTCATGCCAGGGATCATGCGGGGGCTATACGGCGGGCATCATGGTTATGAGCTCCATCTTCGGCAGGCGGCGCGAAAAATGGGACGATGATAGAGAAGAGAAGGACTGTGCACACAGGATGGCAAGAGCTCTTCTCGAGAAATTTCACCAGGAATACGGCACTGCTATTTGTAAGGCGATCCATGGAAAAGTTTTCGGCAGGGAGTTTGATCTCATGGACACGCTGGACAGAGAGGCCTTTGAGAAGTTAGGCGCCCATGAAGACAAATGCACCTCTGTTGTGGCAAGAGCCGCAGCCTGGACAACTGAACTGATTCTGGAAGAACTGTTCAACCGGGGCTTGGCTTTGAATGATCTTCAAAATGTGGCGTGATCATGCCCCCGGCTGGAGGAAATTTTCACCGTGTGAGATTTATCGGCTCTTCCGGAAAATGAGTACAAGTCATTACAGTGGAAAGCGATTCACCACACAAGAAGGGCGTGAAGGGTTTTTGACTGACTGGCGGGAGGCCTTCTACATGCGTCAAACACGAGAGGCCTTTTAAGCGATGCGTACTCATTTGCCCGAAGACCCGATTTTTTCTTGTTTCAAAATCCCAAAATCTAGAATGGCCTACCGCTACACCATCCCGGGAATGGATTCTCACCCATCCTTGCATGGGGTAAACGCATACGCTCGGCTAAGTGCCCGACAGGATCCCGGCTATTGAGGACAATTTTGCGGTAAGTTGCGCGTTCTCTATGGCAAGCCCGAGAGGGCCGGTGAGGCAGTTCACCAACGAGAAGTCATCTTTCCGAAATGCATGGGATTCCTTGATCCCATCCACGTAAATGGCACCGTGGAGTTTTGATTTTGCTGTCACTGGAACACACATGACAGACTTGATTCCCGCTGCACCTCCTTCAGTTGAAGAAAGAGCCGGCTTTTCAAGGCTCGCATCCTGCACCATAACGGCTTTCATTTCTCTCAAAACGCGGTCCAGCGCTTCCCGGCTGTAAGTCATGAATTCTTCGGTGAAGATTTGACGTGGTTGGGAGACAACGTCTTTTGTTTCCAGTGTCTCACTGTCGAACAGGAAGATGGCGGCTCTGTCAATTCTTGGCAAAGTGTCCGCAAGAAATCCCACGACTTGATTCAAAAAGTCGCGGGTATCGGTTGACTCTCTCAATAGCTCCGAGACGGATTCGATTAACTTGAGTTCTCTCCCGGACCTGGCGCGCCGCTCCACGTTTCTATCTGTTTCGCCAACTTTAACCCTCTCAGCCGTAGGGGTCCCTAATTCTTTTAAATCAAATGGACCTTTCGTCGGGATCTCTTCAAAACGAATTTTCGTGTTTCCAATGGAGACGACATCCCCCACCTCCACCTGAAAACCCTCGCCCGGTGCTGCACTCTTGTCATTGATAAACGTGCCGTTTGAGCTCTTTAGGTCCTCTACAAAACAGGCCTTCCCCAGTTTGAACACCTTCAGGTGCATTCTGGATACGGCACTATCCGAAAGCTGGAGGTCGTTCTTGGTCGATCGGCCCACATAAAAAATGTCTTCGTCCAATTCGAAATCTTGCCCCTCCATTGGCCCTTCAATGATCTGAAGCTTGACCATAGCCCTCTCCTTTGAATAGGGTTGCCGGCTTAGCCCTGCGATTCATAAACCCTATGACGTCCTCATTCCCTCTCTTGTCTTGAAAATCCGGTGTCTGTTATTGAGGAGAGCAAAATATTGTTTGCATTTCCACGGGTCATGGGGCTTTTCTTACGTTCCGAGGCTCCCGGCCTGGTCTTTTCAGTAAGGACGGCGGCCTCCCACCAGTCACTTCAGAAAACCCCCACGACCCTCGTATTTCTGATAGTCCATGCAAACTATTTCATGCTCCCCTCAATAGCAGACCTGGCTGTATCCAATCTAGCCAAATCATTGACAAAATGCAAGCAACAAAGGCACGTCCCGGCGCAGGCCCCTGGCGCGGCGAAACGGCCCATCCTCTTGCCCAACTTGGCTGACCACTCACAGGCGTGGAAAGCTCCGGCTCACACCTTGGCAACCCCCGCTGAGAGAACCGGCAAATTGTCGGCAAACATTGAAAAACGTGCTTGAAAAGATCTTTCCAGTCTGCTACCGGTTGGAGGTAATAGGAAACAAGCATGGTGTCTTTCGAACCCCCTTCTTTGTCTACCAATCTACTGGGAGTAAGATCATGAAATGCCCGAAATGCAACTATATTAGTTTTGATTTTAACAAGGCATGTCCCAGTTGCGACAGGGATATCAGCGCTGAGAGAGACAAAATGAACCTCCCCCATTACAGACCCTCTCCTCCGTTTTTGCTCGGAAGCGTGATCGCTGACTCCTACGGCTTCTCTGGGAATGCGAGGCTTGCCTCGCCTGATTCGCTTCCTTCAGCAGAAGCCCACGGAGAATTTGACGAGCCGCGGGACGGCATGGCCGAAGACATGGCATACGAGGACCAGATTGATTTGGACATTGATCTCGAGGAATTGGCCTTGGAAGAAAGCGCTGCCCATGAAAAAACCGCCCTTCCAGGGGCTCTCCATGATGAAAAAGAAATGGTTACCACAGAGCTGGATAGAAAAAAGGCCGGGCAACGAGGAGAGTCAGCCGGTGCCGGCCCTGTTCAGGATTTGACGATTGAAATTTAGGTGTGGATGAAACAAGGCATAGCCCCACGTGAAATAGGAACATCCTGAAGGGCCTCTCTCCCTTCCTGTCTCACAAAAACACCCTGACATCCCGCATACGTAAATAATCCCCGCCCATAGGGCGTGGCTTTGGCTATGCCCCCACAGGGGGCTATCGGGACCATGTTGCGAAGTTGAACGACATGCTTTGCCACAGCATTTCAAAATCCCCTCTGTCTC
>SMTZ1_10000690_pt1 | contig 32278 bp, 29 predicted proteins | sample DeeMarSWOR136_30_FD_25667 | JGI IMG/M metagenome (IMG submission 25667) | reverse complement strand
TCAAGGACAAATACAGCAGAGCTGTTCCAAAAATACCTAAAGATAAAAAACATAAAAAACAGCCAAATCCTCAGCAAGCAGGCAGGCCTTATCCCTATCTTCAATAAAAAAATAAAAATCAAGGATAAAAACATATTTCTTATAGGGGATGCAGCAGCACAGCTAAAAGCAACAACAGGAGGCGGCTTAGTCCCTGGATTAAAAGCAACAAAAATACTTGCAGATTGTATAACGAATAACAAGGATTATGAAAAAGAAATAAAACAACTCAACAGGCAGCTTCAGGCACATCTGCTTATAAGAAAAATACTGAACAAATTCACAGATAAGGATTGGGATAATATAATTAAATCAATAAAAAATAATAAAATAAGAAAAATCCTGTATAACACTGATAGGGATAACCCAATAACACTGCTTTTCAAACTAGCAATAACAAAGCCAAGCCTCTTATCCTTTTTAAGAAAAGCTTTTTAAAGAAAAGATAATTATCCCAAGAATACCTAAATGGGGGGGATTATTTGGAAGATTTTGAAGAAAAAGACGAAGATATGGAAATAGATTTTGGAAAAGTTACTTCATTCTTTAAAAGAAAAAAAAGAGAAAAGAAAATAGAAGTGCCTAAAGAAGAGAAAAGAACCATAGAAACACTTAAAGAAGAGCTCAAACCAATGCCTTCACAAGTGCGTAAGGAAGAACTAAACAAAGAATCTGAAGAAGAAAAAGAAGATGAAGAAATATCAATTAATCTTGGAAAAATAAAAAATATCTTCAAAAAAAAGAAAAGGGAAGAATTCAGAGCAACAGTTGAAAAAGAATCAGAAGATATATCAATCGACTGGAAAAAAACAGGAAAATTCTTTAAAACCTATGGAGTCATCTTTCTTATTCTCATCCCCATAATTCTAAGCATACACTTCAGGATGTATCCTTCTGAACTTCCTATCACAGATGACTGGGCAAAAGCCACAGTTTATAACCATTACAAATCACAAATTCAATCAGAAATTGACCAGCAGTATCCAAATCTGCCTGATGCAAATAAACAAACATTAATTGATAACCAATTCCAGCAATTATTAAAAGAACAAAAAACCACGATTAATCAGCAAATCCAAGAAGTTTCAAATCAATATAAGCAGCAATTCAAAGATGATACAGGACAGACCTATCTTCTTGCAATTGACCCGTATCTTTGGTATGGTGAGGCAAGGAATTATGTAGAAAATGGGCACTTCGGCACAGAGATTGTTGACGGAAAAGAAATTAATTTCCTGAGAAACGGGAGGCTTGGAAAAGAGATGCCTGCCACATCATTGCTATCTTATCTTGAAGTTTTTCTTTTTAAATTTCTGCACTTCTTTGATAAAACTACTTCATTAATGGGTGTTTGTTTTATTATGCCAGTTATCCTCGTAACACTATCAACTATCTTTGCATTCCTAATAGCAAAAAGAATCTCAGGAAACATCGGCGGGTTGTTTGCAGGAATAATCATAGCAATCAATGCAGCATTACTGGGCAGAACACCTGCAGGATTTTCAGACACAGACGCATTTAATGTCTTGTTTCCATTGATGATTGCTTGGATTTTTTTAGAGGCATTTGAAACGAAAAATAAAACTGCAAGATACAGTTTTGCTGGGTTGGGTGGATTACTTGTAGGATTGTATAGTCTTGGATGGTCAGGATGGGTATTTATGTTTTATTTTGTATTGTTTGTTACTGCAATATACTTCATTTATCAATTAATTATATATTTTAAGAATAAGAAAGAAATCACACCACTAAAAAATACAGCATCCATTGGAATCATACTCTTATTAAGTTCAGTAATATTTGTTTCATTATTAAGAGGATTTAATGTGATAGGGGCTGCTTTAACAGCACCCATCAATTTCATCAGTATAAAAGCAGTGGCAGTCACAAGCATATGGCCAAATGTTTTGACAACAGTTGCAGAGTTCAATGAGATTGCATTAAAAGATATAATGTCCCAAATGGGCGGCACTTTCTTATTTTTCATAGCCATAATCGGGATTATATTAACCATTTTAACAAAAAAAGATATCTATAAAAAAATTGATATTAAATACGCAACATTCCTGACAATCTGGTTTATTGGAACGACTTATGCATTTACAAAAGGCACAAGGTTTGCAATACTACTTGTTCCTGCATTTGCAATTTCCTTCGGCGCAGCCTGTGGCATTATATACAAATATGCTAGTAAATGGACAATAAAAGAAATGCATATTCCTGGGTATCTCACAAAAACAATCTTGATAATTCTATTATGCTTATTATTAATATCTCCATTGAGAAGTGCGAAAGTAACTGCAACTAATGAGCTACCGAGCATGAATGATGCGTGGTTTAATAGCCTTACAGCAATAAAAGAAGATTCTAAAGATGGAATGATAACCTCTTGGTGGGATTTTGGCCACTGGTTTGTGGCAGTATCTGAGAGGCGTGTTACATTTGATGGAGCAGACCAAGGAAGGAGGATTCATTGGGTAGGTAAAACCCTATTAACTGCTGATGAAGATGAAGCTATTGATATATTAAAAATGTTGAATTGCGGGCAGGAAAAACCGTCATTCCTTTTAGAAGAATACATGGGGGATAATTTTAAAGCAATAGAAACACTAAAGAAGATAATAAGGCAGGATAGAGAAACAGCAGAGGAAACATTATTAGATGCGGGCCTTACTGAGAAACAAGCAAAAGAAGTTCTTGAATTAACTCATTGCGAGGATTTAATTGACCAATACTACATTGCCTCAGAAGATATGATAGGAAAATCAGGGGTCTGGGGGCATTTTGGTTCATGGGATTTTGAAAGAGCAGCAATGTACCAGGCAGTTAAAAAGAAAGAGCCAGTGCAAGGAATCAACATACTAAAAACAAAATTTAATTTATCAGAAGATGAGGCAAGTGATATATATTATGAAATTAAAAATAATAATGCAGATAGCTGGGTCTCCCAATGGCCCAGCTATGCACAAAATACATTAAGCGGGTGTGTAGAAGATGGCAATCTCATAATGTGTGGAAACGGACTTGAATTTAATATAGAAACAGAAGATGCAACAATCCAAACACAACAAGGCATGATGTATGTAGAATCAATCTCATTTATTAACAAAAAAGATAAGTTTGAATTAAAAGTATATAATAATAATACAATACCCTACTCAGCTGCATTAATACCTTATGAAGGAGGATATGTAAGTATATTAATGGACCAAAAACTTGCAGCAAGCATGTTTACAAGGTTATTTTTCTTTGAGGGCCATGGATTAAAACATTTCAAACCATTTGTCCATGAGCAACAAGTAACAGGAGGGCATATCTATATTTATAAAGTTGATTGGGAAAGCGATGAAGAAGTTATTGTAGAAAAATTCTTAAAAAAACATAAAGAAAAGGAAATAGAAGAGATTGAAGAAGCTGAAGAAGAAACAAAAGAAGGTACAGCAGGTGAAGATGAGAAAACAGAAACAACAGACAAAGGTACAGACAATGAATCAAACATTACAGAGTGAAGCATGGGTAATAATCCCAGCCCATAACGAAGCTGAAAGAATTGTTAAGGTAATAGAAAAAACAAAGCAGCACGTACAAAACATAATTGTTGTCGATGATGGAAGTTCTGATAACACTTATGAGATATCAAGACATCAGGATGTAATTGTTCTGAAACACGCTATCAATATTGGAAAAGGAGCCGCTCTAAAAACTGGCTGCGATTTTGCAACCAAAAAAGGAGCAAAAATTATGATCTCAATAGATGCTGATGGCCAGCACAATCCAGAAGAAATACCAAACTTCATAAGGGAGATAAAAAAGGGTAATGATATTGTTTTTGGTTATAGGCAGATGTCAAAAAAAATGCCTTTTATTTTTAGATTTGGCAATAATTTTATAAACCGCATAACAAAATACATCTATAAAATAGATATGAAGGATACTCAATGCGGATATCGTGCTTTTACAGCTGACGCATATAAAAAAATAAGGTGGCAGTCTCAGTCATATGAAATGGAAAGTGAGATGATCGCAAACGCTGGAAAGCATAATCTAAAATACAAAGAAGTTCCAATCCAAACAATCTATGCAGATAAATACAAAGGAACAACAATAATAGATGGAATCAAGATTGTATTAAAGATGTTTTGGTGGAAATTTAAAAAATAAAATGATTTTAGGAATTCAGGTTTTGGGGATATTATTTGGACTTTTTATGATTTATTATGCTTTTCTAAAACTTAAAAGAAAAGAATTTAGAGTCTTAGAATTCATAATCTGGATGATAATCTGGATATTATTTATAACAGCAGCTGCTTCTCCTAATATATTTGATTTCTTTGTAAAAGGAAGCTTGGGTTTAAAAAGACCTCTTGATTTTTATATTATAGTGGGGTTCATGTTCTTGATTGCATTGGGATTCCACGCATATAGTATAGCAAAGAAAAATCAGCAAAACTTAGAAAAACTTGTCCGTGAAATTGCTTTCAAGCAACAAGAAGAAAAATGAACATATTATTTGTTCTGGAAAACTATGTCCCTCATATAGGTGGTGCAGAGATTGTATTCAAAACTCTTGCAGAAAACTTGGTTAGATTAGGACATAATGTGGATATAATAACCCACCGTATAAAAAATACAAGAAAACAAGAAAAAATAAATGGCGTAAATATACATAGGGTTAATTGCTTCCATAGTAGGTACTGGTTTACATTCTTATCAATTCCAAAAGTAATAAAACACGCAAAAAAAGCAGACATCATACATACAATAACATACAACGGGGCATTCCCTGCAAAAATAGCGTCTATTTTAACAAAAAAGCCCTGCATAATAACAGTCCTTGAAATTCTTGGAAAAAACTGGAGAAGATTTGGAATGAGTCCATTAAATGCGTATTTGCATAGTTTTCTGGAAAAATTGATTATAAAATTAAATTTTGATAAATATATATCCATCTCAAAATCAACTCAAAAACAAGTTTTGGCGCAAGGGATTCCACCCAACAAATCAACTGTAATATACTGCTGGGTGGATTACAATTTTTGGAATCCTAAAAACTATAAAGGTAAAAAAATAAGAAAAAAGTTCAATCTGGAAAAGAATTTTATTTATCTTTTTTATGGACGCCCAGGCATCAGCAAAGGTCTGGAATATCTAATCAGGGCAGTTCCTCTAATAACAAAAAGAATTCCAAATTCAAAACTATTAGCCATTGTGAGTAGAGACAAAGCTTACAAAAAGCAGTATAACATGATTTTAAAACTAATCAAAAAATTAAATATTCAGGAAAAGATTGTCTTACTCAGCCCTGTTTCATATAAAAACCTCCCAAATTACATAAAAGCAGCAGACTGTGTTGTTGTTCCAAGCCTTTCAGAAGGTTTTGGGCTTACTACTGCTGAAGCCTGTGCTATGGGCAAACCAGTTGTTGCAAGTAACACAACCTCATTGCCCGAGGTTATTTCTGGAAAATATATCTTAATTAAGCCAAAAAGTCCGGAGAGTATTGCCCAAGGTGTTGAAATGGTTTATAATAACAAAACCATGAAGAGTAAATTAAAAAGATTTGAATTAAAAGAAAATATTAATAATTATCTAAAAATTTATGGGGAGTTGATTTAAATTGAAGATTGCGTTATTAACTCCAACATTCTCTCCTTTCAGCGGAATTGATAGGGCTGTTGAACTTGATGTTGAAGAATATATTGACAAAGGAAATGAAGTAACCATTTTTACATTGAGGGCAGGTCTAAAACCTAAGAGAGCAAAACTAGTTGTAATGGGAATGCCTAAAAATCCTTTTTTTGAGAGAGTATACAGATTATTTTTTTTCCTTGACATATTTAAAATAAGGAAATGTGTAAAACAGCTCAAAGAGTTTGACTGGATTATTGCTTATTTTTATCCAATGACCTTACTCGCCAGCATGGCAAAAAAGAAATATGGTATTAAGTATATTTACTGGAATGCTGGAATTGCTCATCCCCGTCTCTTTAAGAAACTTTCTGAGAGGTTATATCTTAGGTTATTTCTTTATTTTGTAAAACTATCTGTAAAGAACGCTGATTCAGCAATTTCAATAAGTAAGTTTATGCAAAAAGAGTTAAAAAAAGAGACTGGGATGGATAGCGTTGTAAGATATGTTAAAATTGATAAAAAAAGGTTTAATAAAAGGATTAGAAAAGGTAAAATTAGAAAAAAATACAACATCAGAAAAAAAGATCCTTTGCTGCTTTATGTAGGAAGGATTTCTCCACACAAAGGCATCCATTTATTGATTAAGGCTTTTAATTTAGTCTTGAAGGAGATTCCAAACTCAAAATTATTGATTGTTGGAAAACCCACATTTGATAACTATACTAAACTATTAAAAAAGATTAGCAACAAATCAATCATATTCACAGGCTTTGTTAAAGATGAGGATCTTCCTTACTATTATGCTGACTGTGATGTATATACAACAGCAACATTATGGGAGGGCTATAATATCCCTGCTGTAGAAGCTCAGGCCTGTGGAAAGCCGGTTGTTGCCTTTAATCTCGCATCCCATCCAGAAATTGTTAAAAAAGGAATCTTAGTCAAACCCAAAAACATAAAAGAATTTGCTGATGCTATTTTAAAAACATTAAAAGGTTGATTTATCAAATTTTTTTAACAGTTAAAAAGCCATCTACGGCAGCCTTTATATCATTAAAACTTCTTATATTTTTAATGTATCTAAAAATAAACCCTGGACTCATATAAAATGACTTATAGGCTTTTTTAGAGAATCTTTTTAGTTCCTCTTTGGTTAATGCATCTGGAACAAAAATTGGCTCTGTCGTAGTCATTCTAAAATTAGACCAGTCAACCTGAGTTATTTTTCCAAAGTTTTTGATATCATTGTATAACTCTGTTCCTGGGAAAGGCACCAGCATAGAAAATAAGGCATTATTCAGTTTTAGTTTTTTGGCAAAATTGATGGTGTCTTGTATGCTCTCTTTTGTCTCCCCAGGCAAACCAAGGATAAAATACCCCCTGGCAAGTATTCCTGCCTTCTTTGTTAACCTAACAGCATCTTCAATTTCTTGTAGTTTTATGCCTTTTTTTATATTATCTAATATTTTTTGGTTGCCAGACTCTACGCCGTATGAGATTTGCCAGCACCCTGCTTTCTTCATTTTTCTTAGCAGATCTAATTCAATAGTCCTAACGTGGGCTTCACAATTCCAACTTATGTCCAACTTCCGTTTCCTAATCTCCTCGCAGATATCATAAACCCTCTTTTTGTTCATTGTAAAAATATCATCAAAGAAAATAATTTCATTTACTCCAAACTTAGTATGAAGCTGTTCCATTTCATCAACAACATTCTTGGCGCTTCTTAACCTAATACCTCTTCCAAAAATAGATTTATCGCAATAAGTGCAATTAAAAGGGCATCCCCTGCTGCTCATCATAGTGCCAACAGGCAGTCTCTTATAATTGCCAATGGCGGATTTATAAAACTTTAAATTTGGAAATAATTCCCTGGCAGGGAAAGGCAACGCATCCAAATCGTCAATAACCTTTCCTGAGCCGGTAAAAATAAATTGATTGTCTTTTAAAAAAACAATATTTTTTATCTCTTTAACATCCTCATTTTTCTCCAGGCAATTAACCAATTCTAAGAAAGTATATTCTCCTTCACCGACAACTCCATAATCAATTGGATATGTCCTTAATGTTTCTTCAGGCAAAACACTTATATGGGGCCCGCCCAAAACAACAATCACTTCTTTTCTTACTTCTTTTATAATTTCGGCGGCTTTTCCAGCAAACTTTATCATAGGAGTCATTGCAGTTATTCCAACAATATCCGGGCCTATCCTCTTTATCTCTTCTCTAAACCGCTTTAAATCCATTTCTAAAACAGCGGCATCTAAAACAGTTACATCCTTTCCAGCTTCTTTTAGAACAGCAGCAATATATGCTAATCCCAAAGGAAGCTGTATAGATCCAATATCCTTGAAGCTTTTGTCCCATCTGTCACCAGAAGTAGTTGGAGGGTGTAGTAATAAAATTTTCAGATTTTGATTTGATTTAGAATTTATCATTTTTCAGCCTAAAAAATAATTTGAAAGCATACCAGGAATCATTCAATACTATACTTAAACCATCAAAAAAATTTATTTTTGTTTCCCCAACCTCTCTGAATTTATAAGGAGCAAAAACTTCACATACCTTAAATCCAAAAACCTTGGCAATCGCAAATATAGGTATGCCGTATAATGTTTTTTTAAAAGGAAAACTTCTTTTTTCAATTCCTCTCTTAATTATTTTATTTAAATTTTCTTTGTTAACTGCAATATACCCGTTTGTATGATCTTTTATCCCGGTATTAAATAAGGTTCTAATCCACAAATTCAACAAGGTAGTGCCAATCTTTCTATAAAATTTGGTTGAAAATCCTCCTTTTTTTAAGAACCGTGAACCGCTAACAATATAGCCTTCCTTTGCCTTCCTATACATCTCCACTAAAGCACTTGGTGAGTGAGAAAAATCTGCATCCATGGTTATTATAACAATGCCTCTGCTTGATTTAACACCGTCGCCATAAGCACTGCCAATACCAGATTTGGGTGGCCTGCTTATTAGCATAATATTCTTATCTCTCTTTTTATACTCTAAAATAACTCCAGAAGTTCCATCAGGACTGCTGTCATCAACAATTATAATCTCATTATTAATTTTATTTTCTTTGCAAATTTTATTCAAAGCTTCAATTAACCTTCCAATATTTTCTTTCTCATTATAAGCGGCAATAACTATACTTAAATCCATTTTCATATCAAATCAGTTCTTTTAATTTTTGTACTATCTCTCTAACACCTTCAAAATCATTTTTAAATAAATTAATAGAAGAGGGTAGTATAATCATATGTTCAAATAAGTAGTATCCATTATCCTGGCTTCCAAAGCTATATCTTCTCAAATATTCCATATCTGCCAAAGGCCAAAATCCGGGCCTAATCTCAATGCCTTCACTAATTAATTTTTTGCCAATCTCTCTAACTTCCTCTTTTGTTTTATTTTTTAAAATAACGGCATTTAACCAATAAACAGGCTCAGAATCTTCAATCTTTTTTTGTAAAATTATTCTATCATTATCTTTCAGCAATTCAACATATTTTTGTCCAACATTTCTTTTCATGTTCAACATCTTTTCTTCAAACTTCTCAATCTGGGCTAATGCAATAGCACCAAGTAAGTGGGGCATTCTGTAATTCATTCCAACTCCTTTATAATAATATCTTTCCCACCATTCATTTTTTTGGGTGTTAAAATCACAGGCTCTTGCAGCATAAAAATAGGCTTTATTATACAGTTCAGAGTCATTTGTAAGAACAATTCCTCCCTCACCAACGCCGATCATCTTTTCACTTCTTATAGAAAATGCAGAAATATCACCAAAACTTCCCAGTTTTCTGCCTTCAAAAACAGCGCCATGTGCTTCACTGGCATCCTCTAAAATTTTAATATTATTTTTTTTTGTTAGTTCAATAATCTTCTTAAAATCTCTTGGCACAAAACCATATACATGAACAGGCATAACAATCTTGATTTTATTGCCATATTCATTTATAGCCTCCTGGAATCTTTCGGCATCTAAACCAAAAGTTTCTCTGTCAACATCAATTATCACAGGTTCCGCGCCTGTTTGGATAACAGAAGTTGCACAACCAGAGCATGTATAATTTGGAATAACAACCTTATCCCCAGGACCTACACCTAGTGCAAGCAAGGCAGTATGCAAGGCGGCAGTCCCGGACTGGACAGATAAACAATGTTTAACGCCAATAAAATCAGCAAATGTCTTTTCAAATTTTTTTGTAAATTCACCATCAGCTGAAAGCCAGCCTTTATCAATTACCTCGTGCAAATACCTTTTTTCATTGCCTTGTAAATAGGGTTCATTTAAATAATACTTATAGGCCATTTTTGGACTCCACCCATATCCGTTACTCAATTTCTTAAAATAGCTATCATATATAAATATATTCTTTTTTTAACTCGATATTTGAAAAAATTAACTTGGTTTTTTTATATTCTTATTAATATAAATATATTCGTACGGGGGCTTATTATAAGACATAAACCTTCCGGAAAACAGGTTTGCTTTTCCTTCAATTTTGGTTAAAAGATTATAATTATTCTCTAAAAATTCTTTGGCGTCGGGGTCCTCCAGCAAATCGTCTAATTCTCCTCCAAAGATAGACAAATAATCATATCCCTTATAAAGATAGCCTGTTACTTTGGCATCATCTTCGTAACCTGAGTGCTGAGAACAAAAATGGCCTGCATAGTAACAAACAGAGCCATCACCAATCCTGTAGATAGTGTCCCCTTCTTTTATTATCTTTGATAAAGCCAAACCTGCTTCAGGGTATGGGTATTGGATATCGTAAAGGACAAACAATGTCAAAAAGGAAGTTAAGATTATTGCTATGATAATTAGTGCATTGAATTCAAATCTCCATTTTTCTAAAAAAATGTTGAAAACTTTAGAAGCCCCTAATAGAATTGGAGGTATAAAAGAAATCAAATAATAAATATTGCCTATGCTTGCTTTATTGAAAACTGCCATATAGCATAACAAATAACTAAAGAACCAGATTATAACAACATAATCAAATTCTTTTATTTTTTTATGTTTGATGATGTAATAAATAAATAATAGAAATAATAAAAAAACAATTAGGTTAACATAACCTACCAAGTAAATAATCCTATAGATTATCCCTTTCAAATTAAACAATGCCACTGAGGGGATAAATGACTCTGCCCCATAACAATGGGCAAGAGAAGAAGAATAAATAATATAAATCAATGTCGGGATAATGGGGATAGCTAAGAATGTGCTTGTTTTTAAAAAAGATATCTTAAATTCATTTCTGTACTTTAAATAATATAGAAAATAAAAAAACAACAAATATAGCATAGTCAATTTGCTCATAGTAGCCAGCAATAAAAAAAAGCCGCTTGATATAAGAAGCAAAAAATTATTGTTTTTTTTAAACATAATAAAAAAATATATGCTCAAAAGAGAGAAAAAAATAAGGGGGCATTCTCCCTGGACATTTCTGCTAAAATATGCCATCATAGGGGAAACTGCCATAAAAAAAGCTGCAATTAATCCTATATTTTTGTTTGATAGTTCTTTGCCTATCAAAAAAACAAGAATAATGGATAACAATCCCATAATGACAAAAGGAATCCTTGCTGCCAACTCTGATTGGCCAAAAAAAGTCCAGGAACCTATCACAATCCAAGCAGGGAAAAATACATTATTGTGAGGTGGAAGAAAATATCCTCTTGGAGTAAAATACTTTCCTTCTTCCATCATCATCTTAGCCATTCCTGCATAATCTGTTTCTTTAATTGAGATATGGCCGCTAAAGGGATAATTGATGTGGTAAACCCTAAGAATCAGACCAAGAATCAAAATTAGTAAAAGTAAATACCTGTAATCAAACTTTTTTTCCACCACAACATCCCCCCAATAAAACAACTGGTTTAAAAACTAAACGCTTTAAAAATGTTTTGATTATTTAAACTGTCATCTTTCTTAATCTTATTATGCCTCTTTCCTCCAATACATTAAGGTGTCTTTTAACGTTGTTTCTATTGGAATTTTTGGTGCCCATCTAGTCACCTTTATAAATTTAGAATTATCTCCTTGGAGTATTGGAATATCAATTGGCCTTAGTCTAGTTGGATCTTGTTCTATCTTTATTTCAACTTGGACCAAAGATAACAGTTTATCAAGGACATATTTAATTGAATACGATTTATTAGAGCAAATGTTGTAGATTTCTCCTGGTTTACATTTTTTAACTGCTAACAAATAGGCCTCTATGATATCCCTTACATCAGTTAAATCTCTTTTAATCCCGAGATTCCCTACTTTAATTATTGGATTCTTGTCTCCTTTCTCTACTTCAATTATCTGTTTTGCAAAATCTGATACAACAAATATCGGCTGTTGTCCTGGCCCTATGTGTGGAAAGCTTCTTGAAATTATTATATTAAGATTATATTCACTGTAATAATCTAAACAAAGTTCTTCTTGTTCCTTTTTTGATTGTCCATATGGAGTTACTGGATTTGGTTTAGCTGTCTCTGGTATTGGAATCGATTTGGGAACTCCATAAACCTCTGCTGAGCTTATCACCAGGATTTTTGGGTTTATTTTTGAACTTATAACAGCATCTAGGATGTTCTTTGTCCCCTTTACATTGACCTTTTTGCATAGTTCCGGCTGTTCAAAACTTTTTTTAACTGAAGTAAACCCTGCTAAATGAAACATAATCTCCGGTTTTATTTCATCTATGATTTGTTTGAGTTTATCAAAATCCAATAAGTCCGCTTGATAGTATGAAATTTCATTATCACCTTCATACCTATCAGATAAACCCATCCCAGAAACTTCAAATCCCTTTGACAAGAGAAAATTACTAAGGTGTTTTCCAACAAAACCATTTACGCCAGTAATAAAGGCTTTCATTTTTGAGAAGACAAAAGTTCTATATCAGATTCAACCATCATCTTAACAAGTTCTTTAAAAGTAGTTTTAGGCTTCCATCCAAGAACATTTTTAGCTTTTGTTGGATCTGACAAAAGCTGATTAACTTCTGCTGGCCTAAAGAATTTAGGATTCACTCTTACAACAACCTTACCATTACATTTACCTACTTCGTTTAATCCTTCTCCTTCCCAAATAATATCCATGCCTGCTATTTTAAATGATTCCTCAACAAATTCTCTAACAGAATGGTTTTCTCCTGAACCAATAATATAATCGCCGGGTTTATCTTGCTGCAGCATCAGCCACATTGCTTCAACATAATCACCGGCAAATCCCCAGTCACGTCTCGCATCAAGATTGCCCAAATTGAATTCTTCTTGTAAGCCAAGTTTTATCTTTGCAACAGAATGTGTTATTTTTCTTGTTACAAATTGTTTTCCCCTTCTCGGAGATTCGTGGTTAAATAATATTCCATTTGAAGCATGTATTCCATAACTTTCTCTGTAATTAATAGTCATCCAATACCCAAATACCTTTGAAACGCCATAAGGGCTTCTTGGATAAAAAGGTGTTTTTTCTGTTTGAGGGATTTCTTGAACTTGTCCAAACATCTCACTGCTAGACGCCTGATAAAACCTTATTCTTGGATTTACTAACCTAATAGCTTCTAATAATCTTAAAACACCTAATGCAGTCATATCTGCCGTTGATATTGGTTGTGTCCATGATGCTGGAACAAAAGATTGGGCTGCAAGATTGTAAACCTCATCTGGATTTATTTCTTTTAAAATTCTAATTAAAGAGGCTGCATCAGTTATGTCGCCGTCAACTAAATTAATCTTGTCTCTGATATTTTCTATCCTTTCAAAAACATCCATGCTCGTTCTTCTGTGCATGCCGTAAATCTTATAGCCTTTTTTAAATAAAAATTCAGCTAGATACGAACCATCCTGTCCAGTAAGTCCTGTTATTAATGCTTTTTTCATACACCCACCCTCTCTGAAAAACCTGGATTATTTAAAGTTATCGACTTTAAAAAATTTAATGGATTATGCGTTTTATCAGCATTTTCAATTCCTTAGTGTCAACCAGATTCAAAATAAAGAGCAATAATAAATATATTATTCCTGCTGAGGATAAACTAATTACTAGTTCGAGCCACATATTCATTACCAATAAAGCCTTAATAAAATAAATTACTAGGACAAAAACAATTCCTGCAAAAGCTATCTTTAACCAATTTTTCCATGGAGGTTTTGTCTTTACAAACTTATGAAGTTTGGATGTTGAAATTATTAGCGCTACAATATAACTTACTGCTGTTGCAGTAGCTGCCCCTTCTAATTGGAAATAAGGAATCAACAATAGATTAAGGCCAAGGTTTACTGCAGCAACTGTAAATATTACTTTTGTTGTTTCTTTTGGTCTGCCTATTCCTGCTAATGAAGCGTTGTTTATTTGCGCAATAATGTAACATAAAGCTCCCACTAACAATATTTTAAAAGCCAAGAGGCCTGCTACATATTCACCTCCAAAAAATAATCTGATGAAAACATCTGAAAAAACAAAGACAGCAAATAAAGGAGGTATGGTCAATATAAAAGAATATTTATATATGAGCCTTAAGCCTTCTGATATCCTAATCTTGTCTTTTTTGCTCCATAATTCTGATATCATTGGGAGGAGAACTGCAGCAACCGACCTCCCAATAAATAAAAACATTATTGCTGTAGGCAATATAACATTGTATATACCAACTGAAGTCAGGGATACAAAATAAGTTAAAATCAGTATATCAATATAAGCTATAACTTTATCTCCCATTTCTGTAAAAATTACTGGGACTCCAAACATAAAAAGTTGTTTTGTTGTATTCCAAAAATCTTTTATTTTATATTTGAGAATAAAAGCATATTTCGATAAAGGTATCAAGAATATTAAAAATCCAATTATCAGCCCGGCAATATATCCAAACACAGGGGAAAATATATCAAGACCCAAGTAAAAAAACAAGAGTATTAATGAAAGAGTTAAAAAATCTCTTACAGGATTTGTTAAAGCAAACCAGTTCAATTCTTGAAAGCCCCTTAATATTGCCCGGACATTTGTAAAGACTAGTGAAGAAAAAAGATATAATGCAAGAATCTTCAGTACAATTGAGGCTGTGTCTGATTTAAAATAGTTAACAGCTAAGAAATCAGATAAAAAGTAAAAAATGAAAAATAAAAGTGATGAAAATAACAATTGGAATAAAAAAGAGGATAAGATTAGTGTTTTTATTTTTGAATAATTTTTTTGATGGGCATACTCTGCAATAAATTTGATTAATGCTTTGGTTAAGCCAACATCCTTAAAGATTAAACAAAACAGTATCAATGTTAAAACAGCATAAAATAAACCATAGCCTGCTGGAGATAAATTTCTTGCCACAGTAATCCTTATTAGATAGGCTAAAAAAGAAGAGAGTATTCCCATCATAAATATAGCTGTTGCTCCCCTTACTGCTTTTTTTGTATAGTTGGTCATTTTTAAAAGAAAAATTGAGTCTATGCTTATTTAAATGTTACTAATTTGCTATCAAAGAAAAACTTTTTAAAGAACCTTAGTCTTAAAAGGGCAGGGGGTTTGGCATATTAATTTATAAAATGAACAGAACAATATATTTTAAAAAAATAATATCCAGAATTTCCGGTCTTTTGGGTCTTTTGGACAGAAACCCATCATCAGACACCTATGGGTGTTTTGATAGGGATTATTGGCATTATACTGTAATAGATTTTGCATGTGCAAGGAAGCAAGAAGCTGTTTTAACACTTGCATTATTATATGGTTTAAAATATAAAAGCAACCCTTATTATAACAATGCCAAAATCCTTAATTGGGTTAATGCTGCCCTTAAATTTTGGGCTAAGATACAATGCAAAGATGGTTCATTTAATGAATGGTATCCTAATGAACATAGTTTTGTAGCAACTGCTTTCTCTTCTTATGCAATTTCAGAAACTCTGTTGTTATTAAAAGACAAAATAAAACATAAAGAAAAAATAATTCCTTGCTTAAAAAAAGCAGCAGATTGGCTTTTAAATAAAAATGAAAAAAGAGTCTTGAACCAGGAATCAGGAGCAGCCATTGCATTATTAAATATCTATCTTTTGACAAAAAATAAAAAATACAAGTATGCTGCAGAAAAGAAAATAATCTTTATGCTAAAGAACCAAAACTCTGAAGGGTGGTGGTCAGAATATGGAGGGCCTGACATTGGGTATCTATCATTAACAATAGATTATCTTGCCAAATACTATAAAAAAACAAAAGACAAGAATATACTCAAGGCGCTTGAAAAGGCAGTTGAGTTTACTGGCTATTTTATTCATCCGAATTTAAGCTCAGGAGGGGAATATGCTAGCAGAAATACAGAATATCTTATTCCTCACGGATTGGAGATACTCGCTAAAAAAAACAAGGCAGCAGCGGCAATTGCAGAGCATATGCGGGAATCATTAAAATCAGATTCAGCAGTATTTCCTTTGTCAATAGATGACAGGTACCTCTCCTATATAGCTTATACATGGCTGCAGGCATTTATTGACGCCAAACCTTTAGCAAAAACAACACCAAAGTATAAACAAAATTTCGTAAAATATTTTTCAAAATCAAATATTTATATAAACAGCAATCCTTGTTTTTATCTGATTGTAAATTTTAATAAAGGGGGAAGTTTTAAACTTTTCTTTAAAAAAACCAATAAATTAATCTGTGATTCTGGGATTTTTGTCCAAACAAAAAAAGACAAGTTAATCTCAGGTTATTTGTCAAAAAATAATAAGATTAAAATCCATAAAAATAAGCTATATGTTGAAGGGGCAATGGCTAAAATCCCTTCTAAAAATTTGTTAAACCCAATGAAGAATACAGCACTAAGAGCATTTCAATGCAGTTTTGGGAAAAGCAATAGGATAAGTTATCTTTTTAAAAACAAATTGAGGGATACATTGATAACAAAAACAAAAAAAACAAATGTTATTTTCAAAAGAGAGATGCGCATAACAAATACTGGAATAAAAATAATTGATATAGTAAAGAATCTCAAAAAGATTAAAAAGATTATGGCAGGAGAGAAATGTTCCTATATCTATACTCCAAGTTCAAGATACTTTCATATCTCTGATTTAGCTAATAAACCAACATATCTTATTAATCCAAGGATTGTAAAAAAAATCATCAAAATACATAGGATTTATAACAATTAGTAAATAAATTTACTTTTTAACACATCTCAAGATAACATGGGGGGTGAAATCCCTTATCCTGGGAAATATAACCTTGGTTTCAAAGCCAACTTTGGCAGTCATAGCATAGAATTGTCTTGCTGACTTAAAACACAGATTCCCTTCTGTTATATTGCTGATATTGGTTATAGTGTCCAATATCTTCACCCTAAAATATTTCCATGAAAAGCTTTTATTTACGTCTTTAATCAGAAGGACGCCGCCTTTACCCAGCTTTTCGTAACATTGTCTTAGGATATTTAGTTGGGTCTTATGGTTTATGTGGTGCAGAACATCATAAAGAATGATACAATCACATTTTTTTAATTTTAAATCGCGGATATCCTTTACATAAAATTCTAAGTTTTTATAATTCCGGGCTGTTCTTTTTGCAATATCCACTCTTTTTTTATCTAAGTCTACACCAATTACATGTCTTTTGCTAGATTTCAAAACAAGAAGATGGTCAAAAAGTCCTGTTCCGCAGCCAACATCTATAATCAAACCATGTTTTGGGATAAATTTCTCAGCAAGGTTCATTGCATTTCCTTTTCTGTATTTTACATTAAAGTAAAATCTATCCCACCAGCTGAATCCAAGAAGTTTTGAATAAATCTCAAATATTTGTTCCCTGTCCGATTTCTTCATAATGGGCCTCCTTTGGTTTTATTTTTATAATAATAAAAACAGAGATAATCAAGTACAATAATGGAATGATAATTGCTTGGTACTTAAGGGACAATTCAAATAAGAGCGCAACATAGCTAGTAAGGCTGACTAAAACAAATCCAAAAACAGTTCCGATGATTATTCTTTGCAAGAAATTAAGTTTTTTATGCCAATAATACATCAATGCAAATCCAGGCAATACAAACGCCCAGAACAAAGAAATTATTAATTTAAAAATAATCCAAAGAGATTCTTGGTAAAATATTATCTTAAAGAGTAGGATGAGTACAATGAACAATATCCCTATTATTTTTAGTTCTTTCTTTATTATACTAATTAATTCATTCCCCAATGCAATCATCTCCTGGTTTATTATTTTTTAAAATACTAATCAAGGCATTGCTGTAAACCTCTTCTATCCAATCGTTTTTTAATAATTCTTTTCCAATTAAAAGATTATATTCAGTTAGCTCTTCGTATCTTGTTATTTTATCAAAAACATAATAATCAAATTCACAGATATCCCTTCTCATTGATCTCGCATTCTCATCTATTATTCCCTCCTCCGCATAACTGCCATATGAAAACATGCCTTTCCTATAAAGGAAATTTCCACTCATCAAATTTCGTTTGGAGATATAGTCTCTCCATATTGTTTTGTTATTGAGTGCAGTTATGTAATCATCAGGGTTTACTATATAAGAATCCCTCAATGTTGAGCTGACAATAGTCCTTTGGTTATAGCTGTCTCCATAAAAGAAATAAATCTTGGAATCCTCAGGGGTGTTTTTGCTTATCCATGTAAAAGCATCCCAACTATATTGGTTTGCAAGTCCAGGGCTTGTAATGGGTTCATGATAAAATAATGAAAATATGATTAGGAAAGCTAGCCCTAAACCAATTGACCAATATTTCAGATTACTTTTTATTGCTTTTTTCATGAGATAATAAACCCCCAATGCAAAAAATATGGCAAGATATATTGGCCAGAAATACCTGCTGTGGAATGCCCTGAAATTATTACTGATATAATTTGTATAAGTCATTAATAGCATAAACACTCCGGCTAATAAAACAGGGGATGTTTCTTTTTTTTGTATTATTAATGGGATTGCCAGTACAATGCCAATCAAAATGAAAATCAGGAAAAAACTAAAATCAGTTATATACGGGGCAGGCTCATAAAATTTAATAAGGGGTTCAAAAAGTTTTATTGCTGCACCTTCTTCTGAATGTGACAAAAGAACCATGTAATGGATGCTAAATATGACGCTGATTATGCCTGCGATTATTATGGTTTTCAATTCGCTGAATTGAAACTTCTTAAATAAAAATTTAATTGCAAGATAAATTATTAAAAATACTATAACAAACATGTATTCAGGGGTATGAGTCAAAAATAGTCCGCCCAACAATATGCCTAAAAACAGATATGATTTTTTTAATTCCAACCTGTAGATTATCCAAAATGCTGCCATAAAAATCATATTGCCCATCATCAAAGGGTATCTTCCCCATATGTAACCTATATAAAATGATTTATAGAACAAGAAACCAAAAATACCTGCTGATATAAATGCAATGTTTTTATTAAAGTCCTTAACCAAAAGATACGTGACTAATGCCGCTACCACTGAAAAAAAGATTGAGAGGAAGAACATCAAATCATATAACTCAAGGCCGCATAAACGATGGAGAAGGACTACCGGAATTGCTGATAAAGGTGGATAATACTCCACAACATCTTCTAACCCTCCAGTTGTGTGTTTTGGGGCGTATAGTATACTTTCTGTCTGGTCCAAAGTTTGGGATCTTCCAAGTTTCCCAAATGAATCCTGCGCCATATAACCATGTGGAAAATCATGGGCAAGTCTACCTTGATAAATACCTCCAATTCCCATCCAAAGAAGTAAACCAAATACAACAATTAAAAATACATATTCTAAATTTATTTTTTTAACCATTAACTGACCCTTTTTATGGGATTTTTCTAACATCCTTTGCCATTAACCTTGATATAAATTTAGTAAAGCTTATTGGAAAAATACTGACCATAAATCTCAATGGTTTTCTTAATTTATGCATCAAATAAAAAAGGCGCTGTTTTTTCCCTTGTTTGTATCTTTGGGTATTGGTTATGTAACTGGGTTTATATTTTAATCTTTTGATTCTGTCAAATGCACTCTTCTTAAAAAATAGGAAATATCTCTGGGACTCAATTATCTTTTTTAAAGGTATCTTTTTAAATTTGATATTTGCTTTTAATAAATTTTTGCTTTTTTTAGTTCTAAATACAACGGAAGACCAGCCTTTGTTATCCGGAGCATACCAAGCATCACCAACAGAAATGTCTGCTAATTCATTAGCATGGTCAATGCAATAGAGGCATCTCTCTGGCGCATATAATACATTTAACAGCGAATAATCTTCTTTTGATATAAATTTTTTTGAGTTGTTTTTTAATTTAACCAAAAAACCGCCAGGCCATTTCCCTCCCCTATATTCGATATTTTTTATATCTCTCTTTTTGAGGTGTAATTTTTTAACCATAAGCTCTGTAGAGCATTTCTCCATATTAATTCCACAGAATAGCCCAATGCAGTATCTTATATTCTTAGCAAGCCCTAATTCTTGGGCCTTTCTAATACCATGAATCACACAAGGCACACCAACTATTGCTAGTTTTTTATAATCCTTGGTTTGTCTTAAAATACTGCCCACAGGGATTATCTGATACTTAGATCCGGCGTTATGAATAACATCTCCAACATCCTTTGCTATAAAAACCTCTGCTTTTGTAGAATATGGCTTCATTCTTGTTATTATTGCACCGTCTATTAATTTATTTTTCAGAAGATATACTAAAAAAGCTGTGACTACCCCTCCAGAAGCTGCATTTTTTCTTATAGCCGGGTCGTTCGCATGTGCAACAAAAATATTAGAATAACTCCCGATTAATGGGTTAAATTTTTCTCTGCTGCTGAACAGCTTCTTGCTTAATTCCTTAAAATTGACAGAAATACCTGGACAAACATCAATACATAGATTGCAGTTTGTACAGTCTTGTTTTTTAATAATTGGATAGCCGGCATTATCCAGACAAATATTTTTTTCTGGGCAAACACCTGTACAAATTCCACAGCGCGTACATAGATTTTTCGGAATCTTATCAAAAATTTTTTTTTGCATTTTAATTATTCTTTTTTAATAAACTAAGACCTATTTTGGCATAACTCGTTAACTCAGAAAAAGATCTAATCCTGGATAAAGTCTTTAAGACATATTTGGGCCTCAGATAAAATCTTTTATATGCTCTTGAATACAATTTTTTCAGTTCTTTCTTGGTCATTCCTTTTGGCACATACAGTGCCTCACCATATCTTGCATTTTCAAAGACACTCCAATCATCGAGATTATAGCCTTCTTTTAATGCAATATGATAAAATTCTGTGCCTGGATAAGGGGTTGCTAATGAAAAAGAGACAAAATCAGGGTTAAGGGCTATTGCAAACCTGATGGTATCCTCTATTGTTTTTTTTGTTTCGCCGGGCAATCCAAGTATGAATGAAGCATTGACAGATATTCCTGCTTTTTTGGTCATCATAATAGAAGTCTTTATTTGGTTCAGGTTGGTGGCTTTTTTTATTCTATCCAAGATGTCTTGGTTGCCTGACTCAACACCGTAAAAAACAGACATGCAGCCGGCTTTTCTCATCAATTGGAGCAATTTTTTATTAGCAAGGTTAACTCTCCCGTTGCACCCCCATTTGATTTTTAAGTTCCTGTTGATTATCTCTTTGCAAACTCCTTCAACAAAATCTGTATAAACAACAAAAGTGCTGTCTTCAAAAAAGAATGTTTTAACATCATATTTCTTAATCAAAAACTCTATCTCATCAACCACATTTTTAACAGACCTTTTTCTAACTTTATTTTTAAAAACAATTGATTGGCCGCAAAAAATGCAGTGATAAGGGCATCCCCGTGTCGCGATTAGGTTGCAAAATTTCTCTTCTGACGCGCTGAGATGAAAGGGTGCTTTATACTTGTCTATTCTCAATAAATGTCTTGCTGGAAAAGGAATCTTATCCAGATCCTCTATTAATTCTCTTGGTTTATTAAATATTATCTTGCCTTTATTTTTATAAACAATCCCTTTTATGTCTTCCAATTTAATCTTTTTATTAACATATTTTAAGATATCAATTATTGTTTCTTCCCCCTCCCCAACTACAGCAATATCAGCTTTTGATATCTTCAATGTTTCTTTTGGTAAGGCACAAACATGGGGTCCGCCAACAACCACAATTATATTCTTATCAACCTGTTTTATGAGTTCTATTATTCTTATTATCTTGCCCATCAAAGCAGTTGTGCAGGTAATCCCAACCACATTAGGAGAAAATTGGATTATCTGAGGTATGATATCCTTTACTTCTAAACTCAAAGCATCAAAATCCTGCAGTTTTACCTTATAGCCCTGTTTTTCAGCATATGAAGCCATGTAAGCTAAACCCAGGGGGGCTTCGCACATCTTTACCTCCTTAACAAAACCATAATTTTCTTCATAAGGGGGCACAACTAGCAGCAAATCTATTTTTTCTTTTGGAAGGTTAATTTCAAAATCTTTTTTGTTTTGTTTTATGGGATTCATTTTACATTTAGTTACTTTATTAAACCAATAAATGAGGCTGCAGCAGTCATGTAGATTTTTAATTCAGTAAGTGACCTTATCTTTAATAGCTTTTTAAGAATAAAAGAAGGTCTTAAATAAAATTTTCTATAAGCCTTTCCTCTTATTGCTATGATCTCTTTTTTTGTTAATTCATCGGTATCAAACGCAGCTTTTTGTGATGTTATGGTTATGCTATTTTTATTTATGAGTTGGTTTTCAACCATCTTCGCCATATCAGTTCCAGGCAGGGGAATTGCATTAAAAAATAATGCAAAATCAGGATTTGATTTTAAGGCAAAATTTATTGTTTGCATGGCAGTTTCTTTAGTTTCCCCAGGATGGCCAAAGATAAAAAATGCATTAGCGCTCATTTTATGTTTCTGTGTTAATCTTATTGCCTTCCTTGCTTTCTCCAGGTCAATGCCTTTCCTCATCCTTTTGAGGATTTCAGGGGAACCGGATTCTATTCCGTATCTTATGTTATAAAAGCCAGCTCTATTTAGTTTTGATAAAATTTCATCATCTATTGAGTCTACTCTTGATAAACATGCAAAATTAATGTCATAATTTCTTTGGATTATCAAATCAAGAATTCTATTCATTCTCTTTTTATCTAAAGTAAATGTGTCATCATAAAAATCTATATTTTTAACATTATAATTTTTAACTAAGAAATCTATCTCTTTGATAACATTCTCTGGGCTTCTGTAGCGCACCCTTCTCTTCCACGTCAAGTGAGATGCACAAAAAGTGCAGTTAAAAGGGCAGCCCCTTGATGTAAATATTATAAAAAAAGGATGTAAATTGATTTTTCTTCCATGCCCCACTGCATGATGATTTGAAATCTTATATTTCTTCATAGGCAGCAGATGATACGCTGGAAAAGGCAGTTCATCTAAATTCTCTATCAAAGGTCTTTCTGGGGTGCTTATTATTTTTCCGTTATTTTTATAATATATTCCCTTAACTCCCTTTAAAGAGCGGTTAGCCCTTAGTGTTTTGACTATCTCTAAAAAAGTCACTTCCCCTTCCCCCTTCACAACAATATCTAAAAAAATGTTATCTAATGTCTCTATAGGCAAAGCTGTGGCATGAGCTCCTCCAATAACAGTTGTGCAAGCTTTTAATTCTTTTGCCATCTTTAAAACATTAAATGCCCTTTTGATGGTAGAAGTAAATGCAGTTGTTCCAATTATATCAAAATCAATAGAATGAAGGATTTTTTTTAATTCTTTATCTGTTAAGCTCAGGGCATTGGCATCAATTATCTTAACTTTGATGTTGTTTTTTTCTAAGAATGAAGCAATATAAGCCAAGCCTACTGGCGGGGCAAAACCAGATAAATTTTTAAGCTTCTTATAACCTTCAGCCATATTTGTATTAATCAACAATACGTTCATTTTACAGCATCTCTTTGATGATATAATCTTTTTTGCTTTTCTGAGAAACCATTAGCTCTCCAATCAAGCCAATAGAAATAAACTGTATTCCCGTAAGAATCAAAAGCATCGCCAGTAATAATGATGCCTTATTTCCAATAGTTACATCAAGGAATATTTTGATTATCGAAAGATATATCCCGATTAAAAAACCAATCACTGAAAAAATTATCCCAATGCTTCCAAATAAATGTAAAGGTCTTTTGGTGTAGCTTAATATGAAAACAGTTGTGATTAAATCAAAAAATCCTTTTATTAATCTCCCAGCGCCATATTTGCTTTTGCCGTGTCTTCTCCTATGGTGAAACACTTTTATCTCCCCAACCCTGTATCCTTTATTATATGCTAAAGAAGGGATGTATCTGTAAAGCCCGCCGTAGATTTTTAGATTACTGATGATATTCCGTTTCATTGCCCTGAAATTACAATCAGAATCATGTATCTTTACTTTGGTGAGGTTTCTTACCAGCAAATTAAATAATTTTGAAAATATTCTCTTTGAGAAGGTATCTCTTCTCTTAAATTTCCATCCAACTACTAAATCATAACCTTCATCAAGCTTCTTCAAAAGCCTAGGTATTTCTGCTGGGTCATCTTGTAAATCAGCATCAAGTGTAATGATAATGTCTCCTTTAGCAGCCTCAAACCCCGCTGACAAAGCCGCAGCTTTTTGAAAATTTCTCTGGAATCTTATAACTCTTAATTTTTTGTCTTTCTTATGCAATTGTTTTAGAACTTCAAAAGTCCTGTCCTGGCTGCCGTCATCAACAAAGATAATCTCATACTTACATTTTAAACTATCTAGCACTAACTTTAATCGTTTATACAACAACCCCACATTGTGTTCTTCATTATATGCAGGGACTACTATTGAAATTGCCTTGTCCATCAAATACCCCCAAATATCTAAGTGTATATTAAAAATCAAAGGTACTTTTAAAAGTTTTGGTTTATATGATTACTTTACCAGGGTCCTAAAATAATCAAAAAAATCACTCCTAAATCGCTTATTCAGAACAAGATTTAGAGGGTATAATCGTGATTTCTTTGCACCTCCCTTCTCTCTGCAGTTGGCGCACAAAGGGTTATTCTTAAAATCATTAGTCATGTTTTGTCTTCTTAATTCCTTCATCCTTTTGCCATTCCAAATCTCCTTTAATGATTGTCTTTTTAGGTCTCCAAGCACGTATTTGCCTTCATAATCATAACAGCAGGGCACAACCCTGCCATCCCAAAGAACAGTTACCCAAAGCCATGGCTGGAAGCAGGCATATTTTGTAGGATTTTTATACCGGTTTGAAAGGTAAGACTCGTCAGCCATCTTATTAATCTCTTTATTAGAACCATCCCATGTTCTGAATTGCTTTATTTCTATCTTATTTACACCTAGCTTTTTGCCCCAATAATCTTTAAACTGTTTTATTTCCTTTTCAGTCTCTTTCATTCTTATTATTGCCAAGACAACGTATGGCTTTTCTTGTTTTAATCTGTTTTTTTTAAGCAGAAAATCTTCTATATATTTTATGCCTTTTTTATAGTCAGCATTATTTCCTCTAAGAAACTTGTATGTTTTTTCATCTGTTCCATCCAGAGATATATGGAGATAATCTAATTTTGATTTCAATATTTTATCATTTATCTCAGGTCTCATTGAAACAGGGTTTGTGGATAATTTTGTCTTTATCCCCTTCTCATCAGCATAATCAATCATTTCAAATAATTTAGAATGCAGTAAAGGGTCTCCAAAATGGTGTAAAAATAGTTCCCTTGTGTATCCTTTAAGTTGGTCAACTATCTTTTTAAATAAGTCAATATCCATAAAACCTATTTTCCTCTTCATGTCTTTTCTTGGGCACATCCTGCAGTTCATTGCACAGGCATTAGTTGTCTCTATCTGGAAGATCATAGGATAGCCAAAGCTGTGCCTCAACCTATGAAAATAACAAAATCCATTCAAAAATAAATCTATGTAATATTTTAAATTCATTTTAAAAGGTCTATTGGGTTTATAGTTTTAATTTTTTCTCTGTTTTTTTCAAATTAAAATAAGTATTTACATAAGCCAAAATAAGCCTAGAAGGCATCCATAATGAATAGATGACAATAAAGATTAAAGGTTCAATTAAAAATAAAATAGGAACAAGATAAATAAAGGTTATCGGCAATGCAAACAATATTGTCCCTACTTTCATAAATATGCTGGAATATGTTCCTTTTAATACGTCAATATTCTGCTTTTCTGCCACTTTTGGGGCGTATTTGTATAAGGCCATGCTTTTTATAGCAAAGATATGAAAAGTAATCGCAGAGCTTATTCCTGCAATAATGCCCAGTATAAGGATTAAAGGGTTTTTAACAATAAAGTAATAGTTTATAAATCCAGAGGCTATGACAAATGTTGGAATTATAAAATGATGAGAGCTGCATAATAAGCTTACTCTCATAGTGCCTACTTCATTTCTCATTCTGGCTAATGTTCCATCTGCATAATCAAATACAACTCCAAGATATAGCAACAAGAATGCGATAATGTAATGGGATGTAATCAAAAACCCGCATGCAGCAAGCTCAATTAAGAAACCAACAAATGTGCAGGTATTTGCTGAAAGACCAAGTTTATAAAAGAGGTAGGAGATAGGATTTCCTAAAAATCTTAAAAATTTTCTATACGTGTTCTCACCTCTAAAACTTGACCTTTCTCTTGCTTTTTCCTGGATTAGTTTGAATCCTTTTTTTGATGGAGTCATTTGAAATCACTCTGTTTTTTTTGCTTAATCAAGGCAAAAAGCTGAAGAAACATTACCACTATCCAAAACAAATTTCCAAATATGGCAAAAAACCACAGGATTAAGTGGGGCTGGTTGAATATGCATGCCAATGGCAGAAGAACATAAAGGTAAACAGTGCCATAAACATATCTTAATTTGTTGTCTTTTTTAACTACGTCTATATTCCCTTTAGCTTTTGATTGAAATTCAGCTTTAAAATAATATATCAACAAAAATTGCATTGGAAAACAAAGCATTGCAAGAGCTCCTATTGGCATGAGGCGCGGATTATTTAAGCCAAGTGCCAGCGAAAAAAGCGTAAAAGGTACAAAGATAAGGGCAGGAACATCATCCAGCCATTTGCCAAATAAACTTGTTATTCTTTTAACTCTTGCCAGTTTTCCGTCAACGTGGTCTAATATAGTGGTTAAAAAAACAATAATCGAGCCAATTAATCTTATTTCATAGGCGTGGTTGGTGTAGCCGCTTATGCCTAAAGCTAAGACAGCTAGAATCATTAAAAAGAGGTTTGACACAGATATCTGGTTAGGAGTTATATCTGTATGTTTTGCTATAAACCTCGTTAAAGGCATTGTGATTCTTCTGATTTGCATATTAATAAAATCAGTTTTTTTGCCTTTAACCATCAGCCCCAGATCATATTTTCTGTCTTTTTTCATTTTTTTAAAGTTTTAATATTCTTTATTTAAAACTTTTGATTATTTCCTACAAATTAATATTTGGTATTCTGCTTTTTTAGGGAATAAATACCCCAGATAAAGCATTAATTTCCCAGAAATCTTAATCCCAATCTTCCCTAAAGAAGTTATAGTCTTTTCTTTTAATGACTTTTCTTTTTTTGCTCTCATCTTTTGTTTTGATGTACTTGATTTATCATACCATCTTTTAAGCCACTTTGGGTAATACTTCCATCCAAACATAAAAGATAATGACAATCCCCCTTTATGGACTATCTTAAATCCTGCATCTTTTACCATCTTCCTTAACTGTTTGCTTCCATATTCAATTGTGTGGTTTGCCATTATTTTTTTTCTATTGTCAAAATTTGGGGTTGATAAAAACATAACCCCTTTTTGTTTTAAAACCCGGTTTATTTCCTTTAAAAGAATTTTTCCTTTATTTTCAGGCATATGTTCTATAATCTCTGCACATATCACATTATCAAAACAACAATCAGGAAATTTTATTGATGGAATCTTCATTTGAATAAATTTGGCAGAAGGGTGTGTTTTACTGGCAAATTTAATAGCCTTATCATAATAATCAATCCCAATATAATTGAATTTATTTAGTAATCTTGCCCCATAACCATAACCGCAGCCCACATCAAGAACATTGCCTTTTATTAAGAACCTTCGTGCATATTTATATCTAAAAAGCATCTTCTGGTAGCTATAAATCTTATTTTCATCAGTCCTCTCATCTTCAATATTGTTCATCAGGCCTCTGGCATGTAAAATTCTTTATTCATCTCGGTGGGTCTGCCGTCTATCATTTTCACACCCCCTAAGATTATAGTCTACCATTTATTAAGTTTATTGTTTTGAAGGTAAATTTACAGAAGATTTAAATAATATCTGCGCCCCAATATCAAGAATACTTGGGGGAAATCAGATGTTGAAAGATAATCTAGGCAAATATAGTGTATTTGGGGGGAAATTCAAGATTATTGATAAAGGTAGTGAAAAACTTATAATCAAAGAAGTTGTTCTTACTGCTGTTGCTGGCTCTTTCAAGGACATTGTTCAGTCGTTTATCCTTGAATACATCAAATCTATGAAAGAAGCAGAGATACCCTTGCCAAACCTAAAAGATTATTTTATTAAAGGAAAAAAATTGGTATTTATATGTGAGTATAAAGGCTCAAACATCATCCAATCTACGAAAGGGCTTGAGCCATCACACTTAGTTACTGTTAACCTTGATAAAACAAAACAGATGTTGGATATTATAAGATTGGCCCAGAAAGCAGGCATTTTTTTTGACCCTCATATCAAAAACTTTGTGATAGGGGAGAATGGGAAGGTTTACTATGTTGATTTTTCTCCCCCCTACCTCAGAAAGTATATGGAATTAAGATTAAAACTGGCTGACGAATCTGAGAAAGAGATTATTAAAAAGAACTTTGATTATTTTAGTCCCAAGGAGATAGGATACCACTTCGCTGGGGATTTATTAAAAATAGACAAGAGATATATTCAGATAATGCCTCAGTTGTATGAGCTATTAAAAGAAAAGAATATAATAATGTCAACATATAGTGATTTCTTAAAAAAAGCAAATTTGATAAAAGATATAGAATTGACAAGGGACAAACGTAAAATATCTTTAATCTAGGGTTTCCAGATGTTTAACCAAATCCACAACCCTGTTGCTGTATCCCCATTCATTATCATACCATAGAATCATTTTAATGTAATTTGAGTCATTGACTTTAGTCCACCTATGATCTATTACTGCAGAATATTCAGATTTTGTAAAATCAACAGATACAAGGGGCTCGAAATTATTGTAGAATATTTTTAATTTTTGTTCTGCCTCTTTCTTCTTAAAAAGTTCTATGATTTCTTCTGCAGTGGTTCTTTTATTAAGCTTAACAGAAACATCAGCAGAGGAAACAATGCCGGTTGGTACCCTAAATGATAAGGATAAGAATCTTCCTTTTAAAAAATCCAAAACTTTACAAGAAGCAGTAATACAGGATGTAGGTTTGGGAATTAGCGAAATAGTACTCCCCCTTCCAAGCACATAATGATGGTATGTTTTTCCAGGGGAGGCGTATGATTTTGAAGGCCCGTCAAGCAAATTCTGGTATGACAGCCAAGGGTGGAGTGTTGTGAGATACCCATGGTCAACACCAAAATGTTCGTTCAAAGTGTTTATTGTAGGGGAAAAGGCAATTGCATCACATATGCTGCTGGAAATAATAAAATCATTTCTTGATAAGGTGTATTCGTTAACTCCCATAATAATTGTTTTGTCAACCTTATCTTCATCAGGAGAATGGGTAACAATACATTTTATCCCTCTTTTTGCTAAATTGCGTGCTCTTAAAACATTCTCACTAATTCCAGAGGCGTCTATAACAACATCAATCCCCTCATTCTCCCAGGGAACCGCATCTATATTGGAACTGTGGTAAACCTTGATTTTCTTGTTTTCAACAATTATTCCCGATTCGTCTGCACTTACTTGTCCATCAAATCTGCCATATATAGAATCATAACTTAACATGTAGGCCAAATTATTGTTGTCCTCATTAATATCATTTATAGCAACTACATCAAAAATCTTTTTTTTATGATTTACCCTAAACACCGCTTTTCCTATCCTTCCAAAACCGTTAATTCCAACCTTTAGCATTATTAACCACCTAAGTTAGGCTATCTTTTTAAATATTTTCCTTTGCCCAAAATTATTAAAAATAAAATCTGCACTTCTAAGGTCCTCCTCTTTAAAGGAAGTGGTTATTGCAAAGCACCTTATCCCTGCTCTCTTAGCTGCCAAGAGCCCGTTTAAAGAATCTTCTATAATCACACATTCACACTTATTTAATCCTAATCTCTCAACTGTCAATAAAAAGATGTCTGGTTCTGGTTTGCTTTTTTTTACCATCTCCCCGCATACGATTAAATCTATCAAATTATCTATTTTCAGATATTTTAATATAGGTTTAATATAACTTAAAGATGATGAAGAAGCTATAGCTATTTTTATTTTATGTTTTTTCAAAAATTTAATAAAACCCAGTACTCCTTTTATAGGGATAATACTTTCTTGTTTTGTAAATATTTCATCCAATATCGATCTTCTTTTTTTAATTAATTTATCGACATCACCTTTTAATTCAAACATGTCTAAAAAAGATTTTATGTTCTCTCTTTGTCTTTTTCCTAATATATTAGTGTAATCATCAGGCAGGTTTACATTAAATTCATCCAGAAAAAGTTTTCTATATGCCTTATACCTCAAAGGCTCGCTATCTATTATAACTCCATCAAAATCAAAAATAACTCCTTTAATCATTTTTATTACTTCGTTTATAACTTTATTTATTTTTTAAGGTCAGCAATGTTATTAATCTCTACAACCTTATGGTCTCTGGTTTTTATTCCATAAAACTTGCGATGATGAACAGCTTGTCTTATCATGCCATAAAAATTCTGGTTCTTATCTCCTTTGCTTATATAATCATTTAACCGGTTTATTATCCAGTTAATATTCTCTGGAGAAAATTTAGCAATACCTACTGCCTTTCCATGCGCATTTTTTAGGTTTTCTTTTTCCATAATTTTTATCTGGTCACCTTCCATCAATACTTGTTCCATACTCTCATCTAAATCAATTTTTGTATCAATAACAATAACATTATCATATTTGCTCTCTATAACTTCTTTAAGTAAATCAGCAAAAAATATAATATCACAATTAAAATGAAGATAAGATTCATCTTTTATCTTGTCTTTAGCCAGCCAAAACGAATAACTGCTGTTTGATTCTGCGTATTCTTTGTTTTCAACAAATTGGATATTCAAATCTCTGAATTTTTCATTAGAATCTATAAATTCTCTTATTTTTTCAGCCTTATACCCAACTACAATAACAATATCTTTTATGTCGTTTGCCATGAGCGCTTCTAATTGGTATTCAAGAATTGGTTTTCCATTTACCCTAACAAGGCACTTTGGAATCTCTTTTGTATTTTCTAAAAGCCTTGTTCCCATTCCTGCAGCTAATATCAGTGCTTTCATTCTTCATTATCTCCTTTCAACAAGTAGTTGGGTTTGTCTTTTTTGTCTAATAATCTTAAGGTTCTTGTATAATAAACAAACCAAAAAATAGTTTTTAATATTGAAATTAATATCAGGACAATAATTGTTTCCTTCAAATAACCAACAAAAGTGCACACTATCGGTGCTATTATCATTATAAGCATATTCATATCTTCTGTGTTAAACGGTTCTAATAAATCATGTTTTAATAAAAATTCTTTTGCTTTGTCAATAATATTTTTTGATTCTATACCTTTGGTTCTTACAACAATATCCTTAAATCTTTTTCCGATTATATGTGCAATTCTATTAGATTCCCAGCTGTGGAACAAGATAAAAAATAAAAGAAAAGAACCCATGATTATCCATATCATCTCGCGTGCCTGGATAAACTGCCCAAATGTAAATGCAAAAGCATTAATTCCAAAAGCTACACGCCCAGTCCAGTTATCAAGATAAGTCCCCCATCTGGAAGGGTCTTTTTTGAGTCTTGCAACATCACCATCTATCTGGTCAAACAGATACCTGCCAAAATATAGAACTGCGCCGATTATGATGTAACCTTTAAAGAAAAAATAAGAAGCAACCAAAGCTGAAAAAAATCCAATCCAGGTTAGCATCCTGGGAGTAAGACTTGTATAATTAGCAATAAAAACAGCAAATCTTAAATTAAACCAATTAAAGAAAAATTTTCCTATCCATGGTTCTGTTTTTGTTGCAGGTTTTGTTCTTTTTATATCTCCAATAGTATACTTTTTATCCATCTTATAATACCTCGAAGATTACTGCTCCCTTTGTTTGGTGTGCTAATCTAAATTTGGCTGAATTTTGAATATCACTTAAAATAGTATCAAGAGATTCTTTTGTTTTGTTTTCACCAAACATATCTCCAAGCTGCCTATATCCCATTCCTGAAAATATAACATATTTAAAGCTATTGGCTTTTAAGAAAGAATGAATCTGATCAACATCTTTGTCAAGCATATTTTTTCTAAAATCAACCACGCTATCACACCATGAACAGCTATATTTGTCCAAACCAATTATAAATTGGTCTGTTTCTGAATATGCAAATACTTTTTCATC
>SMTZ1_10000689_pt1 | contig 32285 bp, 23 predicted proteins | sample DeeMarSWOR136_30_FD_25667 | JGI IMG/M metagenome (IMG submission 25667) | reverse complement strand
GATTACTCATCTTAGTATGCTGCCCCGCTCCAGCTTTACCCATATAAGCGATATTATTTCCCATCAGATCGAATAAAGGTAAAATTTTTTCATAGGTTTCTTTATCTCCACCAGCCATTATGGCTAAGGTACCATTTTTTGCTCCGACATCTCCACCAGAAACAGGAGCATCAATGGAGGATACTCCTTTTTTCTTTGCGTCTTGATATATTTTCTGAGCGAGGGAAGGTTCAGAAGTAGTCATATCAATAATAATAGATCCTTCCTTAATTCCTGCTAAAATTCCCTCTTTTCCAAGATATACCTCTTCTACATCTTTAGGAAATCCTACTATTGTGAAAACTATTTCACTAATTTGTGCAATTTCTTTTGGATTGGAACACCATTGGGCACCCATTTTAATTAACTCACTTGCTTTTTCCCTAGTTCGATTATAAACTGAAACAGAGTGACCTGCTTTTATTAAATGACTACACATAGAACTTCCCATAACACCTGTTCCTATCCAACCAATTTGTTTTTTCATTCCAATATTATCCTAAATTTTTTTCAATTATGATTAATTTTGAGTAAAATAATCAAAAAATGTTTCTAAACTTTTCTTATAATATTAAAATAAGAAATTTATGAAAAGCATTTATATGCTGTATTAATTTATTCCCAAAAAATATTTCCTTTTTTTACATTGTCAATTCTGGTTCGATGCTTAAGAGCAGAAACAGCTTGAACGGTTTCCTTAATAGAATGAAAAACAGGTATGTATGCGAGTTCCAGGGATTCAATTATCATTGAATATTTTGGGACATAAGGTATAAAACAAACTACTGGTTTATTTTTACTCGAAACTATATTAGCAATTCTTCTACCGATCTGAAAAGATATATTTGGAGGATATGGTAATAATAATAAAATAATACATTCAATACGTTCAATGTCAGAAAGATATCTCACAATATTTTCAATGTCAGTATCCAGTACAGACCCTGTTAAATCAATTGGATTATTAAAAGATGCAATTTCTCGCGCGACTGGATTCATTAATTCTTTCATTTTATTTTTTTCGTTTTTCGTAAAATCTACACGATTTAAACCATATTTTTTCAACATATCTGCTGCTATTACTCCATGACCTCCTGAAACAGAAACTATAACAACATCTCCATAGGTTATTACATTATTACCAAATGGATTTTTTCTATGAGAGAGCACGTCATAAACTTTTAAACATGTCAGTAATTCGGTTTCTGAGTGAGGTTGTACGACAAGATTTTGCCGTAAAGCATTATAGAGAATTTTATAATTCCCTGCTAAACTTGCTGTATGGGAGAGAGTAGCTACTTTTCCTTCACGAGTTTTCCCACCAAAAAAAACAATCACAGTATCCTCAGATTCTTTCGCAAGTCTTAAAAATTCTCTTGGTTTACCCTCCTTAAATCCTTCCAAATAAAACGCAATATTAGATGTTTCTTTATCTATTTGGCTAAAATATTCTAAAAGCATAACCTCATCAACAACTGCTCGATTTCCAATTGAAACTGCTGTGGAAACACCAATGTTTCGCTCGCTAAATTTTACAAAGAATTGATCTACGAGCACACCTCCAGATTGACTTATAAGTGCTACTGAACCTTTAGGAGGTCTAGTAATTCGCTCTGTAGGTAAAAATATAGTATCAACCAAGGGAGGAGCATAAACCCCAAGACAATTTGGACCAAGAACAGCAATATCGTTATTAAAAGCAATTTTTTCTAGCTTATCTTGTCTTTTTTTACCTTTGATACCTATTTCTGCAAAACCACCTCCAATAATTACAGCTGCCTTTATCTTCAAATCTGCACAACTTTGAATGTAATCCACTGTATCATCAGGTCCTACTGCGATTACGAGAAGATCAGGAATTTCGGGCAATGTGTCCAATCTCTCATATAGTGGAATTCCCTCAATTTCTCCGCCCGATGGATAAATGCCAAACACTTTTACTTGCATTTCGAATTCATTTTTTAACATTACAATTCTTCCGGGACTTAGCGGATTTTTTTTCGAAATTCCAACTACCGCCATAGATTTTGGTTTGAAAAGCTTATCTAAATCCATTTTTATTCCTCCTTATACATATATATTAAAGAATACGATTCCGGTTTTGATTTTTTTTAATAATAACAGATATTTCTTCTATTTCAATAAAGGTTTTCATTAATAAAAAAACTAATTTAAAAATATTTATTAAGACTAAAGAGAAATATGATTAAATCAAAGAAATTTAATGTTGATAAAATTGAGTGATCTTGAAAAAAGAACAAAGGAAAGCAAGTTCTCCTATAAAAAAGCAATTTCCTATAGTATTGGTCAAATCTCCGATATCTCGTCTTATCAAGCGTTTACATTTTTAACTTTTACCTATTATTTTGCAGTAGTAGGAATTGAAATTTTGTGGATCTCTATTGGATTTATTATTTGGTCGATATGGAATAGTTTCAATGATACATTTATTGGATATTTATCAGATAGAACTCATACAAGGTGGGGGCGTAGATTTCCTTGGATTATGCTCTCATTAATACCCATCGCACTGATATTATTTCTATTATTTACTCCTCCCTTTATCTTAGGAATTACTAATGAAGTCATAAATTTTGTTTATTTCATGGTCATAATAATTACTTTTGAGCTCTTTTTTACAATGTATGACATCAATTTTACTTCTTTATACCCGGATATTTTTATTACAGAAGAAGAAAGGACCAAAGGAAATAATGTAAGACAAATTTTTGCAATTTTTGGATTGATTGCTGCTTTTCTTTTACCTGGTATTTTTATTTCAAGTTATACTAGTCCACAGCCGGGAGAATATCCTCTATTTGCAATTGTAGTTGCAATTATTATCATAGTACCTGGTTTGATTTTCCTAAAGTTCTCTCCTAAGGGGAGAGATGAGTTTAAAGACGATTACAAACAAGCGCCAAAATTCGCTAGCTCTCTTAAATTTTGTGTTAAAAATAAAAGTTTTATGCGTTATATTCCTGCCGAGATTGCTAATTGGTTTGTCTATGGGATGTTACCAGTAATAGTGCCACTTTACGGAGAATTTATTTTAGGTTTTGATGATCCCTTTATGATTTCTCTATTATTAGGAGTTACATTTTTATCAGCGGCTTTATTTATGACTCTCGTTTGGAAACCTTTAGTCCAAAAAATTGGTCCGAGAAAATCTTGGCTAATTTCAATGACCATCTGGATTATATCTCTTGCTCCCTTATTTTTTCTAGGACCAGGTATGGAAGTAGCCGCATTCGTAGTATTTTTTTTAATTGGTATTGGCTTATCTGGCTCGCTATATATTATAGATATCATCATTGCAGATATTGTTGATGAAGATGAAGTAAAGACAGGAACAAGAAGGGAAGGAGGATATTATGGAATTAATATATTCTTCCAACGATTTGCTACTGTTTTTGTGTTCTTAATCATAGGACCCGTTTTTCTTATTGCAGACTGGGGGGAATTTAATCCTATTGATATTCCGGAGTTTAGCCTACGTAGTTTGATGTTTATCTATCCTGCAATTGCACTGATAATTGCGATTATAGCTATATTTTTTTATCCTTTAGATGGTGAGCAATTAAAACAAGTTAAGGAACAACGTGACAAGATTCACGAAACAAAAAAATCAAAACTTTAAATCGAAACTTAACTTTTTTTTTAATTTTTTCTAAAAATAACGATTTTTAGATTTAGGATACTATTTAACCAAATATTTATAAAGTGAAAAATTGAATAAGATTAATTATAAAATTTTAAAAAAATTGATAAGTGTTTATTTATGAGTAAAAAGGAATCAGGTATTATTAAAAAAGCTGTATTCTATAGTTTTGGACAAATAAGTGATCAAACAGCCTATCAATCGTTTATTCTTTTGATTTTCACGTTTTATTTTGCAGTGGTAGGAATTGAAGTATGGCTAATTACTATTGGTTATGCCATCTGGGCTGTTTGGAATGCGTTTAATGATCCTATGGTCGGATATTTATCAGATAGAACACATACGAGATGGGGACGTCGTAGACCATATATTATTATATTTTTTATCCCACTTGCTATAGTAACATTTCTTTTATTTACACCACCACTACCTACAGGTATTACTAACCAAGTTGGCAATTTTATTTACTTTTTTATAATAATTCTGATTTTCGAACTAGTTTACACGGCCTTTAGTTTAAATTATACGTCACTTTTCCCTGAAATTTTCATGTCTAAGGATGAAAGAACCAAAGGGAATAATGTTAGACAAATCTTCACAATAGTAGCATTAATATTCGCATTCATTTTACCCGGTCTTGTAATCTCTGATTTTTCTGATCCAGCAGCACTTCCTGAATATCAACTTTTTGGAATTATAGCAGCGATTATTATTATAGCAGGAGCATTAGTTATTTTATTATTAGGTCCTAAGGAAAAACCAGAATTTCAAGATGATTATAAGAATGCCTTTAGCCTTTTCAACACGATTAAAAACTGCTTTAAAAGTAAATCTTTTAGATGGTATATAATTTCTGAAACCGCAAATTGGTTTGTATTTGGTATGCTTCCCACAATAGTTCCCCTCTATACAAAATATGTTCTAGACGTCTCAGATGCTTTATTAGCTTCATTATTATTAGGTTTAACGTTCATTTCTGCAACCATTTTTATAACTATCCTTTGGAGGCCAGTGGTTCGCAAAATTGGCAATCGAAAGTCGTGGATTATGTCAATGACAATCTGGATTTTAACGCTATTACCCTTCTTATTCATTAGAGACTTTATTTCGGGAGTTTTTGCATTCTTTTTACTGGGAATTGGTCTAGCTGGATCATTATATATTATCGACTTGGTTGTTGCGGATATTGTCGATGAAGATGAAGTTGTAACAGGGATGAGACGAGAAGCGGGATATTACGGTGTAAACGCATTTGTTTTGAGATTTTCAAATGTTTTAGTGATCCTAGCAATAGGAACTGTTTTTAGTACTGTAGGTTGGACTATTTTTGAAAATCTTCCATTAATAGGTGATGTAGTTTTAGGTTTGAGAATTTTGTTTTTTGTTTTTCCTGCAATAGCCTTAACTATCGGTATATTAGCAATTTATAAGTATCCATTACACGGCGAAAAATTGAAAGTAGTTAAAGAAAAACTTCAAGAAATACATGCTGCTAAAAAAGCAAGAGTTTAAGATTTTTATTCTTAAAAATTGATTTTTAATATTTCTTATTTATTTTTTTTTTTTTAAATTTTCTAAATTTGATATCCCTTGTCTGATTCGTATTAGGATTTCTTCAAGTTCTTCCTTTTGTACTATCAATGGGGGTAAAATTTTGAGGGTGTCTTTCTTATTTCCACAATAGTCTAGTAAAACGCCTCCCTTTATGATATAAAGCATAGCTAATTGGCTATCCGTCTCCTTATAAAATTCTATTCCCCACATGAGTCCTCTTCCTCTTACTTCTTTAATTAAGTTTGAAAATTCTTCTTTTATATCCTCTAATCCTTTTCTAAAAACTTTTCCCATCGCTTTAACATGGTCTAAAAATTTAGGATCGGATTGAATATCTAACATCTCTGATGCTATAACACACCCGATATCAGAACCACCTGTGGTAGAAATATGAATGAAAGGATCCTCCTTAAACACGGCCTTCTCTATGAATGGTTTATAACTACAAGTGGAGATTGGATAGATACTGGAGCTCATACCTTTTCCCAATACCATAAAATCGGGAATTACTGTTTCATTTGGATACAATCCTCCATAAATTGCCCATAAATGCCCTGTTCTTCCTAAACCTGCCTGAACTTCATCAATAATCATCATAGCACCTTTATCATCACAAATTTCTCTTACTTCAGTAAAATATCCTTCTTGAGGGATTAGGATCCCCGCAGTAGCAGGAATTGTTTCTAAAATAACGCACGCTACATCTTCTGTAACGGCATGTCTTAGAGCATCTGTATCTGCAAAAGGTACTTGTTCAAATTCTGGTAAACTCCATAGAAAATTATCTTTAAAACTAGGATCACCTGTTGCTAAAGCAAAACCAGTGTGTCCATGATAGCCCCCAGTAGCAGAAATGCATCCTTTTCTTTTTGTATACGCCCTTGAAAATTTAATAGCGCAATCGATTGCCTCTCCTCCACTTACCCCAAATGTTGTTTTGCTAATATCACCAGGTAATAAATCTGCTAACTTTTTTCCTAAAAGTGCCCGTTGTTCGGATAATAGAATATGGTCGCCAATATCTAATCCCGCATCTAGAGCATCCCTAACAATTTGAAATATTCTTGGATTACAATGCCCTAAATTATATACACCACCCGATGTCCGACAATTAAATAATTCCCAGGGAGGATCAGTTTGATTTGGCCCTGCTAATGTCTTCAATTTTATCCCATTTCGTTCTCCAGGGATTACTCCTAAACCGAAATTCTTAAAGAACTTTACTTTTGGACCGTTTACGTATTTTGCGTACAGCTTAAGGAGTTCTTTTTGAGGTAAAGTACCAATGAATTTTTTCTTATCATTCATAATACTTATATTAAATTCATTGATTTATTAAAATTTTGAAGTTAATAAAAGTAGAAACAATGAAAATATTAATTGAATTAGATAAGATTGACGTTAAACTAATCTTAATTAAAGGGAATAAAAAGAAGATAATAAAATTTTTATTTTTTCAGAATTAATAGGTTAAAATTCATAACCACATTTTTTACAAACGTGTTTCTTTGCATACATAGGGATATGTCCAACATATGATAAAACTTTGCCTTTATCTTCAATCTGTTTGATGTCATGACCTACTGCGCCACACATTGGGCATGTGGTGCGTTCTTCGCTAGCAAAACCACCTGCACCCATATCTGGGGGCTTCAATTCCTGTAATTCAGACTCTATCTCTTCTAAATGGGTAGTTTGAGCCGTTATCAATTTATCTTTTTCACCAAGTGCAGTGCTAAATTCTTGAATTTGGGTGTCTTTTTGTAAAAGCAAATTATTCAGTTCCCCTAATTGGGCTTTAAGATTCGATGTTTCCTCTTGAGTGGTTGTTAATTTACTATTTAATTCTTGAACTTCTGAAGTTAATTTTTCGATAGTAACTTGAGAGTTGGACCCTAAATTTTCAAGTTCACCAACATTGGTTTCTAATTCAGTAACTTTTGCATTTGAAGCATCCAATTCTGCAGAGAGCTTGGAAGCTTCATTTTCTTTATTACTTAAATTCTGTTCTAATTCACTAATTTTAGCATTTGCAGTTTCTAAATCTGATGTCAAACTATTTATTGTCTGTTCATTGTTTTTAACTGTTGCTTTGGTTTGCTCTAATAAGGTTGTTGTCTTATCAAGTTCTGCTTTGGTAGATTCAAGAGTGCTACTAGTTGAATTTAGTTCATTAGTTTTGGTTTCAAGGTTTTTCGAAGTAGATTCAAGTTTAGATTGGGTATCGTTAAACTGATTCTTAGTTTCGCTTAATTGTCTTTCTAAGTCATTTACTTTTGCTCGAAGGTCTAATAGAAAACGACCTTCTACTTTTTGACTAGATTGAGGTTTCTCTTCAGCTTTTTGCCAGTCTATCGGCATAATTTTCACCTTTTGATTTTAAACTTAAGTTGATTTATTTTTTTAATTTATATATTATATAATAGATCAGTTTTTTAATTGTTTCTTATATAAGAGTTTAAATATTTAAATTAATGTTGTTAAAAAAAATCCTAAATTTTAATATAACAATAATGTAAAATATATTTAATTTATGATCATAAAATAATATTAATAATTCTTTAAACAATTGAGTAGATTACTATGGGAGAATTAGAATCCAAATCTGAAATCGAATATATTTCTACCTCGGGAGTTTATTTAAAACCCTTCAGTTTGGTTATTATTCTGCAATTATTTATAGGAGGGTTAGTTTTAGTACTTGTAAATTTATGGTTTATAAATAGTCTTTATTATCTTCTCACAGGATCTCAATTTTATCCTATTGGTATAAATCCACAATGGTATTATTGGTTATTACTTCCGTTGAACATTTATGGAAATTTATATTTATTTAGTTTCACAATAATAGCATTTTCAGCTTTAATTTTTAAACTATTAAATAAAATATATCCTCCTCAAGAGGGTATTTTTGAAAAAGGAAGTAAAGATTGGAAATACATGCATAGACGATTTTGGACCGCTTATTTACCAATTTGGTTGGCAAGAGCTTTGCCATTACCATGGATTGATATTGTGGCTTATCGATTTTTTGGGCTTGGTATTGGAAAGAATGTAGTTTTATATGAAGGATATGTAGATCCTTTATTTATAGAGATTGGTGATTTTACAATGACTTCATTAAATATCTGTATTTTTTCACATCTGATTTATCATGATAAAGTTGTAATTAAGAAGGTAAAGATTGGAAAAACATGCGTAATAGGCCCTCAAACAATAGTATCTCCCGGAACGATTGTGCATGATGGTGCCGTACTTGGAGTAAATAGTTATACTTGGATAGATCAAGAATTAATGGGGAATCTTATTCATGTTGGGACCCCAGTAAGTATGACGTTACCGATTCAATCTGTTGAGGAGTCTCAGAAGAAAGTTGAAAAAGTGATAAAGGAAACAGTACAAGATAATAATAATAAGAAAAATATAAAGGGTAATAGTGGGGGGGAAACCAAATAAATGTTTCAACCTGCGAGTCTTAAAGGTGATTCACCTACACCTATCGATGAAAGAGTGAGAACCAAATATATTGGTTTGTATTTAATCATAATCTTACTTAGTTTTCTCTTTCCTTGTTTATTCGAGTATCTCTATCTTATAACTTTATGGAGAGTGGGATTCTACTGGCTATTTTTTTTACTTTTACCATTTAACATTGTACTAATGATCTATTTACTTCAAGTAAGTGCTACCTTGTTTGCAGCTTTACTTTTAAAGGCGATTAATTTAATACATATACCTAAAGAAGGAAATTTCAAGCGGAGTATAGAAGATAAAGATTATTTATTCTGGAATATAAGAAATATTATTAAAAAGTGGCCCCTATACATAATCGCTTCAAATCCATTCCCTTGGTTTAAGCAACGATTTACTCTAAGATTTTTTGGAGTAAAAATTGGCAGGAAATCAATATGTAATAATAGTTGGATTTCTTCTGAATTTGTCTCAATTGGTAAAAACGTGATAATAGGGATGAATTCAACAATTTTGACATTTGGTATTGAACAAGAAAATTTTATTCTAACGAGAATTATTATTGAAGATAATGTGTTGATTGGAGCTAAATGTGTTCTTCTACCAGGTACAATAATTAAGGAAAATGCAAAACTTTCTGCTCACTCTTATACTAGTTATAATTCTATTCTTGAAAAAAATTCAATTTATACGGGCCATCCAGCTAAAGTGAAAAAAGATTAAAAACTATCATGATAACCGAAAAAAGCTTAAAATTAGATTCTGAAATAAAGAAATTAACTAAAAAGAGAATTGTCATAATTTCCGATACTCACATTACTAAAGCAGAAGGGGCATTTAATCTTCATGCATTCAATGTAGGGATAGCAGAAGTTAATAAAATAAAAAATGTTTCTCTTTTTCTTCATTTAGGAGATATTACTCATACTGGTACCTTGTTGGAGTATGAATTTGCATTAGAACAATTTAAAAAGTTTAATCCTATTTCTAAAAGCCCAATAATGATTTTAATTGGGAATCATGATGCCTTAAATGTGGGGTATTTACTTTTTGAAGAAATGATAGGTAGAAGACATTATGAATATGAAGATGAGGAAATTTATGTAATAGGGATTGATAGTACCAAACCAGACTTACCTGGTGGAATAATTCACCATAACGTAATTGAAGCGGTTCGTAAGAGATTAGAAAAACCGGAAAGAGAAAATAAGTTTAAAATCGTTTGTTTTCATCATCAATTAATTCCGATTCCTAACACTGGCAAAGAACGTTCAGCTATTGATGATTCAGGAGATATGCTTAAAATGCTTTTAGACGCTAAAGCAGATTTAGTTCTGAATGGCCATCGGCATACTTCTAATTTATATACTGTTAGTAGTAGTGAGAAAGATTTATATATATTTAATGCAGGGACTTTTAGTTGTAATAAAACAAGGTATCGAGAATTATTTACTTATTCAATTATTGATATTGAAGGAAATAATATTCTATTTAAAGTAATACCCACTTTGGATTCAAATTCAAAACGAGAAATATATAGAGAAGTAAATTATTATCTCCCTTTAATAATTGATAAAAATCAAATTCCTATATGCAGGTTTATTCAATTATCCAATTCATTAATTTCAGAAGCGAATCTAAACAAAACAAGACTTGATATGGCAATTGAGCAGATAAACAAAATGAAAAAGATAGATTTAGTTGTTCATACAGGAAATGTTACGATGAATAGTTATAAAGAAGAATTTCAAATTGCTAAAGAGAAGTTAAATCAATTAGTACATCCTTATTTAGTAGTACCAGGATACACAGATTCTAAACCCCCTGCTTGGCAATATTGGAAGCATTATTTAGGAGATTTAGATCCCCTCTATGAAAATGATAAATTCTATTTTCAAGGTCTTAATTCTACAACTCGCGATTCTACAGACGGATTTATCGGTCGTAAAAAACTTAATACATTTGTTGATAAAGTTTTATCTTTAAGTCATCAAAAAATATTTGGAGTCTGTTGTTTTCATAGTTTAATTCCTACCCCGCTCAGTGTATGGAGAACAGAATTAACAGACTCTGGAGATGTACTCTCTCAATTTGCCCGTTCTCAAATTGATCTTTGTCTTAATAGCTCGCCTAGTATCTCATTTAATATTAAAATTGATAACACAATCTTTTCAAATGGGGGGAATATTGGTTCAAAACATTTTGATCCAAATTTTCTTGAAACAGAAATATTCAAGAAGGGCTTAGTTGTTGTTAAAGAACATAATTTGAGGACAAAGGAGGTAAATGTGATAGGAAATTATTATATTTCCGTTTTAATTTAACAAGGGGCTATGTTTTTTTTTTAAATCTAAAGTTTTTAATATTAATCCTTGATGTTTCTTATTAGAATATGGAAGAATTCCGAATTTTAAACCAATATAATTTGATTCTTATCCGTTATGGAGAAGTTTGGTTAAAATCCCAAAAAGTTAAAATTCGAATGTTAAAAGTATTAATCAATAATATTATAGAAATGCTTGATAGGAATCAAGTCTCGTTTTCTAAATATCAATTGAGCAAAGATTCTTCTCGTATTTTATTTTTCTTTAAAAATGAAGATATTTTAAAAGCCTTAAAGATTCTGAGAAATACTTTTGGGATACACTCTATTAGTCCCGCATTACGAACATCTGACGCTCTAAAAAATATATGTGAAAGATCAATAGAAATCGGAAAAGAAATATTAGAGAAAAATGATACATTTGCGATAAGGGTTAAAAGATCTGGAAAGCATGAATATAGTTCTATGGATGTAGCAAAGAAAGTAGGAGAAGTCATTATAAATGAATTTATAGGTTTAAATTTAAAAGTAAACTTAACAAACCCGAAAAAGAAAATATTCATAGAAGTTAGACAAGAGTTCACTTATATCTTTACAGATATCATAGGGAGCAAGTGGGGAGGTTTACCAATAGAAACTCAAAAGAAGATCATAATAATGGATGTAGGTAAATTAAATGATCTAATATCAGGCTTCTTATTGATGCGCAGGGGAAGTGAAATCTTTCCTCTTTTGTTTAGCCTCTCAGATAAGGAAGAGAATAATTACCTATGGTATTCGAACTGGAAGGAAGTTTATAGATATGTCCCTTTTAAAAATTTCAAAGTAAGAAAAGTTAGGATTGTAGAAATTTTAAAGGAGGTTTATAACAAAATTGAAGATAAACAATACATTTGTGCGATATGCAGATTAATTAGATTTGATATCATATCAAAATTAATTGAGGAATCAAAACCATATGATTTTAGGAAAATTAGAGCTATATCAGATGGAATGGGTTTAATTAATAACTCACTATGCCCTGATGAGGTTGACTTAAACACAATTATTTTCAATTATTTATTTTCTAAACTTCCAATATTTACTCCAATAATAGGATTAAGCCTGAAGAAGGTAGAAAAGTATGCTCAACGAATATCAGCTAATTTGAAAACATTTGATTATTGTCAATTTAAACCAAAAGATCAAGATTTTGATAAGGAGAGAGTGAAATCTCTCTATAAATCTTTAAATCTTAATAATTTAATTGAAAATGCTCTAAAAAACGCAGAAATAATTAAAATAGAATAATAAAAAGAAGATATCTAATATTATCTTTTATTACAAATAAACTTAAAAGTAACCCATTTCTTAATAGAAATGAAGAAAATGGTAAATTTGTCTTTTAAGACTTTAAAAATTCAAAGAGTATTAAAATGGTTAAAGTAGAATTAAATCTTTTAAATATGTTTGCATTAAAAGTTAAAAAAAATGTCATTGAGTATGATGGAAAAACTGTTGGCGATATCATCTTTCAATTTTTAAAAGATCATAAAAACAACTTAGATGATAGCATTCTAAATAAAAATAAAACAAAGCTTAATCCTCAAATGGTAGTACTATTGAATGGTAGGAATATTACCTACTTAAAAAATTATAAAACAAAACTTTCTGAAGGAGATAAGCTATATTTATCGTTCCCCATTTCAGGAGGATAATCTTTTTATTTAATTTCTTTTGAATGCTTTTCTTATGAAAGTCTATTTTTTCTTATTAAAAGTAAGAATTTATTAATTCATACTGCAATAAATAATTTGAAGACTTTTTTCGATTTGTTTAATTATAAAAACACTAAGAATAAAGATGGTAAAAAAAATAGGTTTTCTAGGCTTGGATAATGCAGGTAAAACTTCAATTATAACTGGAATCACAAAAAGATTCGGTTTTGAGGAAGAAGTCTTCAAACTAATGCCAACTCGAAAAATTGCTCGTGATGCTTTTAAATTTCTTGGAATTCAGTTTATAAGAATGGATTTTGGTGGACAATTACAATATCGGGAACAATATTTGAAAAATCCGTCTAAATATATTTCCGGAATAGATTTGATTTTTTACGTTATTGATGCGCAAGATTTTGATCGCTTTGTAGAAACTATTGATTATTTAGATGAGATTTTACTTTTTCTTAAAGAGGAACAAGATTATCCTCCCATTTGTATTCTGTTTCATAAATTTGATCCCCAGCTAGTTAAAAATAAGTTGATAAACCAAAGAATTTTAACAATTAAGCAAGCTCTGACAAGATATAGTATTGATTTTGATATTTTTTTCTTTGAAACTACGATATATGATATAAAATCGATTATGGATGCTTTTTCAAGTGGTCTTTCTTTACTTTTTGAAAAAATTGAGATGGTATCTTATTTATTTGCCGAAATAAGTAAAAATTATAATGCTCTCTTAATAGCCCTATTCGATGCAAAAGGGATAACTATTGGTGAATATTATAGACCACATCTACATTTAATGGAAAAAATTCGAATATATGATAAATACCTGGAGGTTCAAAAAAAAATTATATCAGAAAACAGAACTCTATTAGAGTTTTCCGATAAATTTGAAAACGGAGATAGATATTCTGGTCTGGTTGAGGTTTTAAGATTTGGAAGTTTGGATTTTTATTTACTCTTTATTATAGAAGAAGAGAATGTAGACTTGGAGAAAACTGTTGAAGTTTTAAATAAAATTGAAGCAGCAAAACCTCAAATGGAAAATATCATTCTGCAAATTATTCAATAACCGGTTAAAGTCTATTTAATTTTATAGGAATTTATAAATTCTTCCATAACTTTTTTGGTAGGAATTCTTTGGTTAGTTATTTTGTAAATGGCAGTATAAGTACCAAATTTACAACAGATCTTTAATATTTTTTCTAACTTTTTTGAATTTTCTCTCGTCTTTAAATAGTTAAATTCTTCTTTATCTTTAATTAATTCATATACCTTTGTTAAGAAGCCAGCAGCATAACAATCTCCTGCTCCTGTACGATCGATAACATCTTCTACTTCAATACCTGGATGGAATATATTAAAGACATCTGTAAAAACATATGAACCATCCTTTCCTGCTGTATAAACTCGAATATATGCAAATTTTTTAAATTTTTCATCTATACTTTCTATTGGTAATTTCCGATTTAGTATTCGATATGCGTCTTTTAAGTTGAGAAAAAAGATATCTTTTCTTTGCGTTATGAGTTTTGATAATTTTTCTACATTTTGAATCTTTTGGGTCTCTATATTAAAAGCTGTAATTAGACCCATTTTTGAAGCTCGTTCAAATAATTTTATAAACTTTTCTGCAACTGGAGTTGAAAAAATCATTTTAGAATTATCGAATACACTATCATTTATATTTATTCCTTCGAAATTCATTTTATTTTTCAAATTTGGAGCTAAATGAATTTTGGTAGTGAAATTTGATTTTATTATTGTGCTCACAGGTGTAATTTCATCGATTTGATAAATTGCATCTGTATTAACTCCTAACTGCTTTAATTCTTCAATCATCCATTCACTTCCTCTTCCGATTACAGAAATCAATTTAGTTGGTATCCCCAAGTTAACAATGTATTCAGAAGTATTATTTCCATTTCCCCCCCGTTTGAAATAACAGTTACCCAATACTTTTTTTGGGGTATCTGAAAAACTTTGTTTTGCTATTCTTTCTAATAATTTTTTATTAAGATCATCAGGATTATATTGAATAAAGGTTAGTAAATTCGAAACAAATTTTTCAACTAATTGTTCATAAAAATCGCTTTCGTAATATAAATCTTGATGCAATTCACCTAGCACTATTAAGTTTTTAGACAGTATAATCATCACCTACATTAGAATTTGATAAGCGCAGATGGAGGGATTCGAACCCCCGAGCACTTACGCGCACCGGCTCTCTTGATAACTCCTTTACTAGTAAATACACTCGAGGCCGGCGTCTTACCATCTAGGCTACATCTGCTAATTATATTAAATATTATCTAGATTAAACTTAGATGAATAAAGCTAATAAGGATTAATCAAAAAGAATTTAAATTCTTTTTCAATATTGATTGAAATTTATGAGCGGTAAATAAAAGTAGACTAATACCAATTAAATTAAGAAAAACTATTCAAGGTTTAAATCTTTAAGAATTAGGAACATATACTTTCAATTTCAAAGAAGGATCTAACAATTTTATTATCCCCTCTTCTTCATATTGCTTTAATAATAATTTTATAGTAGAAACCCTAATATCATATCTTAATGCAATATCAGATGCTAGGATTGATTTTCTCTTTGAAATAGATTCACGGATCTCCTTTTCTACAGCACTAGGGATAAATGCATCCCGTTCTACAATGTCAATTTGTTTAGTTCTTCCATATTTTCTCCTTAAATTTAATGTAGCTTTTCTTACTAATAACTTTTCTTCTTTTTCAGACATCTAAAGTAGCACCCTATATTTAAAATATCAAGTATATAAGCTAATTGAAATATTAAATACTTAAAATTTAATAAAATTTATGATTTACTTAAAGAATAGGATTTTTTCGTATTTCAAATAGATTAACTTTAATTATTAGTATAAGATAACTTGAACGACGATTATAATTTTAGTGTGAAAAAAAAAAGACCAGAAGAGATCTACCTTGATGTTTCGGATTATTATAGAGACGAAACTCTTAAGTTTTATGCTACATCAAAAAGTATGATGAAAATTCAGGAAAGAATTACAATTAGAGCCTTGGAATTGTTAGATCTTTCTCGTAAAAATGCTTTTATATTAGATGCGGGGAGTGGCCCCGGCTTCGCATCATTCTATTTAAACAAGGTAGGATATAGGACGATTGCTCTTGATATTATAGCAGGTTTCTTATATTTTCATGATCTCAAGCGATTAAATCCAATTTTAGCAGATATGTGTTATCCACCATTCAAATCTGATGTTTTTGATGCAATTATATCGATTTCGTCATTACAATGGATATTTAGAGAGATAAATAATAAAAAAATGAGAGATAACCTTATAAATTTACTTAAGTCTTTTTATAATGTCTTAAAGCAAAATTCTAAGCTTATTTTTCAATTTTATCCTAAAGATGATACAATTATGAAAAGTATTGGTAAAATAGTCGCTGATTACACTAAGTTCCATGGAAGTTTTATAATAGATAATCCAAATAACCCTAAAAAGAGAAAAATTTTCTTATTATTACACAAGGATTAAAAATTAAGTGTATTTTAAATCCTTTTTTTTCACTAAAAGACATGGATTAAATTATAGGATTTCTTTATTATCAATACGTTTAATTATGCTTTCAATCAATGACAATCTTTCAAAATAATCTATTTATATTGTGATGTTTTTGCTAATAGTTAAATATGTAAAATGGTATTAATAAAGTTAAAAGTTGTTTTTATAAGATTTTTTTTTAAAAAAAATTCATTAAAATCGGTTATGAATATATGAAATTTAAAACAAAAAGAAACCTTAAATATAGTTTAATTCTGCTTTCGCTAATAGTTATGCCTGTTTTTTTAACTATGGTAATGAATAATCGCATGGAGTTTACAAAATTAGAGAATTCTCTCATGGATGATGAAAACGGGAATGAAATGCCAGTTTTTTTTGATAATTATAATCCTAAAACTTCAGACATCATATATACAGGTACAGAATATGACTTATCTGAATGGTGGGATACGAGATTTCGATTCAGAGTTGGAATTGAAGTAGAAGAGGTTGAAGGAATTGACAGACATGAACCAGTAGATTTTTATCTAACTTTTGAAGATAATGAGCATTATGAGGATAGTGCTCGTTTAGTTAGTTTTAATGCCACCGGAAATGATGAGTGGAGTAATGAAATTCCGATCCAGGTTTGGAATGTAACAAAATATGGTTCAGGTTTTATTGAATCTTGTACGATAACTTTCTTAGCGGATGTTTCTGCTAATTCAAACCAAACCTATTTCCTATATTTTAATGAAAATTTGGATAATATAGGAATTCCTAGTTACAATACAGACTTTACGAGCAGTTTAGCTGGTGGAAAGTTAACTGTAACTGTCGGTAGTCTCGGGGATATATATAAAGCAGTGTTAGAAGAAGGATTGGGAGCTACTGATTTAATAAAAGATACGATCAATTTTCATACTGATGAATCCTTATCTCCTGAAAAACAATTATCTCTCGCATCTTTAAGTTTCCTAGCTCATATGGATGAAGGGACTGATAATTACGTAAATGATTCTACTGGAAATGTGAGTCCTGGGCAATTGATTAATTCTCCTACGTGGACAGACGGTATTGTGAAGGGAGGTTTAGATTTTGAATCTTCATTATCTCAATATGTAGATTTTGGAGCTGCTTTAGAAGATCCAGGAGATCCTTTTGATGGTTTAAGTACTGCTTTTACAATAACAGCTTGGATTAACCCCGAAGATATCAGTCATACTCAAAGAAGCAATCATTACACCTATAACTGTTTCATGGCTAAAGCTAGTGATCCAATCAATGATAATTTTGAGGTAGGAGTAAATACTGATGGATCAATTCATGTTTATCTTGACACCGAATCAAGGGATACTTATGCAGACTTTCCTGGAGTTGTTAATGTAGGTGAGTGGAATTTCATAGCAATTAGATATAACGCTGGAAGTCTTGATGTAAGAATCAATGATAACTGGTATTCTTCACCTGCTTGGACTGGAGCTAATGATCTAGATGAGGCTGACGGAAGTCCATTCACAATCGGATCAACTGATCATATCAATACATATTTTGATGGGAAAATAGATGAAGTTGCAATATACAATGTCTCTCTTTCAAATACGGATATTGAAAATTACAAATACGGCTCAGAAACTTCTGTAATTGATTCAATAACTGAAATTGAAAATGGAGAGGTATTCTCAAGATATGAAGTAAATTGGACAGAATCTTTCGATATGCATGTATCAGATATCTGTACCTTTTATTATGATTTTAATCTTTGGAATATCAATCGTACAATATACTTTGATGGAGATTTCGATGGATCAGATACAACCTCTCAAATGGTTGCGTTAAATAGTTATTATGATTTATCTGGTCTCACGCAAAATGATGAATTTTGTTTCTTCTATGATAACAATTATGTTAATGGGTTAGAAAATGATGGTTTTACTGTTGAAAATTATACCATTATCCATGATCCTATTCATCTGGATACTAAGGATACTCTGGGAATTTTTGTTGCAAATTATTATAAATCTGGTGAACCTGCAGCATCTGTATCTTACCTTAATGGCACCGTATATTATGATAGCATGGATGAATTAGTGAGATATACTCCTGGCTCTATTAATGATTTCAATAATAATGGTGAGGCATCTAATAAATTGCATATTGAGTTCTGGGAATATATTGACAATGTTAATCATACCGCTTATTCACCAAAGTTAACAGTAAATGGGATGAAACAATTGTTTGAAAACATGTTTAAATCATTAAAAACACCAGTAAATCTTTACATATATGAAAAAGACAGCAAATTTTATAATTTAGAAATTAATGTAACAGATATTGATGGAAATAGCGTTCCAGAAGCTAAAGTCACTGTTTGGAATGCAACTGATTATAGTATGAATTGGACACAATATACTGATGATGAGGGAACTACTACTTTTACTCGCCTTAATAATGGAAGCTATATTGCTAATGTCACATATGAAAAATATGGGAAACCACCATTGTCTATAACCACTCCTAAAGTTCTTAATATTGATGAAACCACTGTAGATTCAACCGGTCTTAATAAAACTTCATTTACAAATGTATTTTTAACTTCATTAAACCTAACTTTAAATCGATTTAATAGCACTCCCGCTTATCAGGGAAAGTTAGAAGGAGCTCAGGTAACATTCTGGAGAGACGATGGCACTGGTGCTGAATTGATTGGTTCAGAAAACTCAGATGAAAATGGTAGTGTGATCTTCCGATGGAATAATTTTACTGGACCTGCAGATGGAAACATAACTTTTGCTGTTGAATGGTTTGAAATAGACCCTACTGAGGTAATAGCTCCAGATGATCTCGATGGAGAAACCGTTCTTAATACAAATGTTACATTTTATTTCTATAGCGCTAACTCTTCTATAGTAAATTGCACATTTGGACAATCATTTGAGACTGAATTAACTTTAACTGCTTTACCGGATCCAGATTTTAATCAAATGCTAGGTGATTTATTATACTTTCAAGTTAATTTTACATATAGTAATGGTACACATACTTTTGATGTAACTGGAGCAACAGTAAGCTATGATATCATATCAGGTGTTCAAACTATAAATACACAAGATTTATATTTTTTTGAAATTGGAGGAGGATTATATAACTTGACTATTGACACATCCAATCCGGTTGAAACGGGAGGAATTGATTGGTTTTCAGAAAGAGATTACCTTATTGAAATTACTGCATTTAAATCAGGAATTATCACAGAAAAAATATCTACATCCTTTATTCTCGATCCTAAAACTACGACTTTAGTCGGTAATGAATCTAGTCTAGCTGCATATTGGGGAGAATATATAACAATGGATTTAACATATACAGATGTGAGTTTTGGAGGTAATAATCCAATTGATGATGCGACATTAGAATATTATGTAGAAGAAGATGACACTGTTGTTGGTTCTTTGATCCCTTATGGTTCCAACGGTCGATATCAGCTATTAATTCCTACAACTGATTTCCAAATAAGTGGTAGTTATGATTTACATATAACCGCGACTAAACAAAATTATCAATATAAAGATTTAAAGGTTGAACTAGTAATCAATGCAATAAAGTCATTGATAAATGATACAGTAGCAATTTATGAGGATATTGATTTAGCCTATATGGAATCCGAAATTTATTATTTCACTTATACCATAGAAAGCACAGGAGCAGGTTTATCTGGAGCGGAAACAAGGACTTATGAATGGACAAAAGAAGTTAGTGGATCAATTGTAGATAGTGGTGCTGGAGCGCTTGCTGATCTTGGTAGTGGTATTTATTCACTAAATTTTAACACTCAAACGCTGGAAATTGCAACTTATACAATTATCTTTAACATCGAAAAAGAGAATTATGTAGAGAGAGGAGGAATATTCATTTTAAATATTATTCCTAGAACTTTTAATGTTGTTTTGCCTTCCGATAGTTTTGAAGACAATATTGTTTCAGCTATCTCTGGTAAATCTCTTACATTCACAATTGATGTCACAGATTACATAAATGGAAGCTATGTTAGTGGAAGTGATGTATATCTAAATATGGAAGGACAAGATTATCTTTTTGATGATTTGGGTAATGGCACATATTCAATTAGTATTTCTGAGCTTCCAAATGCATTCTTCTTAAATGTACCCATTTCCGCAGAGATAAGTGTTGGTAAGACAAATTATGCTACAAAAATAACTACTATCACAATTAATGTAAAAATAGTTGAAATCTTTCCGGGATTTCCAATGTTTTACTTTTTAATAATAGTTATTGGAGCGGCTGCCGTTGTTGGAAGTTTAGTGACTTACAGGGCAATTCAAAAAGCAAGAATCCCAACCTTTGTTAAAAAAGCAACCGAAATGAGGAAGAACATAAAAGGTAAGAAGAGCATCTCAGATTCGCTTTTGTATCCCTCTAAAGAACAATATATTGTCAAAAAATTAGGGGACAAATGGGATATGCTTGGATTATCATTAGGAGATATTTTAGGCCTTGAAACCAAGAAAAAGAAGAAATTACCAGAATTTAGTGAACAAGAGGGAGGTGTTATGTAATGCCAGTTGGATTAGTAGTGATGAAATGGGATGAAAGAGTAGGTACAGAAATACTAGCTAAATATCCAGAAGAAATAACTGTAACAGATAAGACTCTAATGCAAGTATACAGTACACACGAATATAGCGGTGAATCTGGAATGATTAGCCTTATGGTAGGTTCCTTAAACATCGCTTCGTATTATACAGGTCCTGAAAAAGGTTATTATATCCTTTTACTCCTTAATTTGGATGATGATCCTGATGCTTATGAGGGTGGCTTAGCTGATACTTCAAGAATTATTTTACAAAATCTTGAGGATGATGTCTATTTACAAATGGTTCCCTCGATGTTTCGAAGATTATCTGTCTATCCAACTCTGAATGATGAACAAAGATTAGCAATGACTTATCAAGATGAGATAAAGAGGATGATCATAAATCGGCTAAGAGACGAGGGTGTAGTTTCTAAATCAGAGTTAATGGTTTGGTTAAAGGATAAATATAAACAGGGATTTGTTGACTTAGAAGGAGTATTAATTGAATTAATAAAGCGCGAGCTTATTAAAGAAGCTTCAGTAAAGGGAATGCCATCAGAATTAATTTTCTTAACGAATGATATTATGATGATGCGAGTCCCACCTGTACAACTTCTTAAAGATCCTGCTGACAGAGGCTTACCTTCTCAGCTTGCAAATGATTATCGAACAGAAACGAAAAAATACTTTCAAGGATACAGACCATCAGAAAATGATAATCTCAGAGTTATTGATATTCTTATTAACCCACAAGTCTATGAGACATTAAGACTATTAAGGACCGCTATAGTCACTAAAAATGATCTTGAAAAGCTTAAAAAGAAAGGGGTTGATGATATCGATGAAGTTTTAAGAATGCTCTGGGAAAGTCAGATGATTCAAGTCTTCCAAGATGAAAGGGGCAATGAATACTATGCTCTACTTTCGGATTTTTATGTAGATCTTGTATTTCCAAAATACTTGCTTAACATTATCAAAGCAGAATATGAGAAAAAATCTAAAGCTGATCAAGTATTAATAGAGTATTTGAGTGTACTCGAAAATGCCTATCTTAACATGAAATCAGCTGCTAAATCAGAAGATTAAATAATCTTTTTTTTCCTTTTTTTTATTTATTTACTTTTTTTATATTTTAATCTCAAAATATTTTTCAATTTTGAAACATTTACTTTTCTTGATATAATTATGGATAGTACTGAAAAATATTTTGATGTCCCTGAAGCTATAGGATTAGATGGTATCGATTTAGAGAAATACATTATTGCTAGCTACATCATAAAAAGACCTCGAGGTATGAATGTAAATTATCTTTCTCGTTTTGCTGCTATTGAACAATCTACTGGAACTTGGGTGAGAGTTCCCGCAGAAACTGAAGAAGTAAGAAAATATCATGTCGCAAGGGTACTTGGTGTGTATGAACTCCCGCATTATGAGTATGTTTTACCTTCTAAAGATGAGTTAAAAGAGAGATTGTATTTTGTCCAGATTGGTTTCCCAATTGTAAATATTAAAGGAAATGGTATCCCTATGCTCCTTACTACAGTAATTGGAAATATTTCCCTTACTCATGGATTGAAATTAGTAGATCTTGCCTTTCCAAAAGAATACTTAAAAGATTTCAAGGGTCCTAAATATGGCATTGATGGACTTAGGAAACTTTTAAAAGTTCCTGAAAGGCCGCTATTGAATAACATGGTAAAACCATGTACAGGTCATACTTGCGAAGTTGCTGCGGATTTAGTATATAAAGCTGCTGTAGGGGGATGTGATGTTGTTAAAGATGATGAGCTAATTTCGAATCCTTCTTTTAACACTCTTGAAGATAGAATTACAGCTGTTATGGAGGGTGTGGACAGAGCAGATTCAGAAAAGGGAGAGAAAACACTATATACAATAAATATTACTAGTAAATTCCCAGAAATGTTTGAATATGCTGATAAAATGATAGAATTAGGGGCTAATGCTTTGATGATAAATTACTTAACTGCAGGTTTTGAAGCATTAAGAGCTGTTTGTGAGGATCCTTCTATTAAAGTACCCGTTTTAGGACATATGGATTTTGCTGGTGCTTATATCGGTGGAGAATGGACCGGTTTAACAAGTATGTTAGTACTTGCTAAATTTCCAAGAATGTGTGGAGCAGATACGGTCGTTATCCCGGCTCCATATGGAAAAGCAGAGATATTAGATGAGAGATATGAACAAAATCTAAAGGCACTTAGATATCCATTTCAGCATATTAAACCTACACTTCCAATGCCATCAGGAGGCATTACTCCAGGAATGGTCGAAAAAACTATGAAAGAAGCAGGCACAGATATCTTAATAGGTAGTGGAGGCGGGATTCATAGCCATCCAGATGGACCAATCTCAGGAGCAAAAGCTTTTAGACAAGCAATAGATGCAGTTATGCAAGGACTTGAAGTAAGAAAGGTAGCAAAAGAAAAAGAAGAGTTAGGGAAAGCACTTGGAGTTTGGGGAACTGGAAAAACTCAATTAATAGAATAAAAATCTTTTTTTTTTTCATTTTATTTTAATATAAGATCTATCTAAAATTAGTTGTATATCCGATTCAAAATCCTCCTTTTTAATTTTACTTGCAATCTTATTTCCATCTACATCCAAATATTTAAGTTTAGGTAATTTCTTTAAATAACTCAAATTTTTGATGTCACTAATTTTATTATTGGTTAAAATTAAATGAGATAAATTTACTAAATAAATAATCTCTTCAATGTTTCTTATAAGATTATTAGAAAGATCTAGTTTTTTTAAATGTATTAAATATTTTAATCCTGTAATATCAGAAAGTTTTTTAATATTGTTTTTCCATCCCCAGGGAGTTCCTTTAACTTCATATTCTAAAAAATCTGATAAATCTAATTCATCAATTAATCCACTTTGTGAATTTAATTTAAAATAAAAATTTGGAAACGTTTTAGCAAGTTGAATTATCGTAATATAATTAATTAAAAGGTCTGCTAAATGCTCAATTGTAAGCTTTTCAATATGTTTTTTAAATAATTGTTTTATAGCTTTTTTAAGTAATTTATCAAGTGTTTTTTTTTCAAGAATGATATGTTTTGCTTTTTTAAGTCTTAAAAGTTCCTCAATAAATACAAGTTTAATATCATCTAAATTGATTTTTTCTAATGTTTTAATTATAGTTATTAGACAATTATAAGATTTCTCGTGCTGAATTGCCCATTTTAAAGGAGGTGATGCTCTATCAAGGAAATTATTGTGGATATACAATGCTGCTCTATTCCTAACCTCTTCACTTAAATCAGAAATTAATAAAGATTCAAAAAATTTAAAGGTTTCTTCATCTTTTAATTCAAAAGTATCTAAAAGATCAATACTTTCAATTCTTAAGTCATTATCGTCATAATTTTCTATGATCGATAATAATAAAGCAATTGTTGAAGATTTGTCCATATGATTGTTGCAGAAATCTTCATAAATTTTTTTAGGTATTAAATCCATAGTTTATCTTAATTGATGGAAGACATATTCAAAGATTTATATTAATTATAAGAATTATATTTGGAATAAAAAAGTTAAGATATTAAAATTTCAATCTGTTTATTATTTTCAAATCTAACATATAATTCCCAGATGTTTTCAATATCATCTACCTTCGTAAATTTGTTTTCAAACTTTTTAATATACGTATTTAAAGGCAATTTTAGGAAAATGAATCCTTCACGTTTCCCAATTAACTCAAATTCTAAAATAATTTTGTTTTGATTGCCTTTAAATTCAAAATTTTTAATTTCACAACAACCCTGTGATATATGTAAATTAGTTGAAATAAAAATAGGGGATTCAATTTTCTCGTGGTCAATCGGAATTATACTTAAATAGACACATGAATGTGGATTAATATTATTCAATACTAAAATATTTTCTATTTCATACTTACCTAAAAATTTTTTATTCCAGAAATCAAAAACATAAAAAAATTCTGTATCCTTAAAATTATCAAGCATTATTTCAGAAAATTTAATTTCTTTATTGACTTTGTAATCCTCCCAGTTAATTACTGCAATTAGATATCTCTTTCCTATTTTTTCATCCGTTTCTAAGATGTAAATTGAAGGTAATGGTGAGGTGAAAGCATCGATTGGTATTGGATCAAAACCTAAGGGATTATAAGGAGGAATAATCAATTTGGCATCATTTAATTCGGATTCAGTTAATTTTGACATATCATCAGAAACTAATATTTGTCCTCCTGATAATCCAAATAAAGTAATTTGGAGGCGAATTTCATCTAAATTCAATTTAGTATCGGAACGCCTAATCATCAAACAATCGGGATCATTTATCCAGAAATATTTATGCATAAATGAACGATAGAGTGTATTTTTTAAAGCAATTTTAAGCGAAGGTTGAGGAATTCCTCTCTTGTTTTCAAATTTTTCGAAAAACCCTGCATCCCAAATGGGTGCTGTATCATAACTTATCCTCATAGCATCAACTAAACCTACACATGGTCCTAAAGGAGCTCCACACCCCAGAAGAAATGAATCATTAGTAAGAGCATTTCTTATTACTTTTAAACCGTTATAATACAATTGAGCTCTTGTTAGATTCGGATTTTTATAATCAGAATTATACGGAACAGCTGCATGGAGAAAATCTATCTTAAAAAATGAAATAATTGGTTCTTTATGTTCAATTTTTTCCTTATTAAAAGCATAAACTAAATTCTTAAAAAAGGAGCTTAAATAATCCAGAACTTGATTGTTAGATAAATCTAAACTATATTCAAAAGTACCCCAATTATAAAGAATTTTAAGTAATTTATCTGATCTTTTAATAAACCAATTTTTATGTTGATTTAAGATTTCTGATTTCCTTTCAGCTAAAAATGGAGCTGTCCAAATTCCTGCTTTGAATCCAGAATCTTTAATCTGATTAAACAACCATTTTAAGCCATTAGGAAATTTTTCATTTAGATTAGCATAATCTCCAATTTTAGTAAAATAACCGTCGTCTAATTGGATAAAATTAATTGGGAATTCTCTATGTTTTTTAAAAAATTGCAGGTTTTTAATCATTTCACTTTCGGTAATTTCAGTAAAATAATAATACCAACTACACCAACCAACAGGAATTTCTTTAATTCGGGTTTCTATAATATTGGATTTTACTACTTTTGCATATTCAAGTAATCCATAATAACCATAATTCTCACTTTTAAAACAAATAAATAATTCTTCGGAGGAATTTATCGAGCTTTTATTAAATTTTATACCATCCAAACACCCAATTGCGGTCAACAATCTTAAATTGTTTTGATCCTCATAATCCATAATAATCCTAGAAAATTGCTCTCTTAATGATGTAAAACCAATGATTAAAGAGTTTAAAGATTCCAGATCAGTAATTACAGTGCAGTATTCACTATAAAATCTTCCTTGTATATAATAATCTTGATTATCATGGATTAAACTTAATATCTCTACAGAAGGTCCATTATTATCTTTTTCATTACCAAAAAATAATTCGCAGGGGCTCCAACTTTGAAAACCGTTTTTAAACCAAGATATTTTATCTAATTTTGAAGGGATTTTTGTATTAGATAACCAAAGCATATTGTTTTTTATAGTTAAAGGAGATATACTATGGACAGGGTTTTGAACTTTATTGTTATTAACAATGTCAATTACTTTAATTAAAATATATGGTTGATTTTCATAAATCTTAAATTGAATATTAAATGAGATTCTTAAATCTCTGTTAAAATCTCCAATAAAAATAATTTTTATACCTTTACCAACACGATCTTCAAAATTTTCAACTTGGCTGTCAAAGGAGTAATTAAATGAAGCAGCTTCTTTCAATCTTGCGGTATCTTCAAGATGAAAGTTAATAGCAGCATAACAGCTATTTAATTTTAACTCTGAATCCTTAAATTGTTTATATATTATATCATAATACCCCTTTTTCTCACCACTTTTAAAGAATTGAAATTTTATCCTTCCATTATTAATCTCAAATACTTCATTATTTTCTTTAAAAAGCATAATCTCAATTTTTCTTATTTATTGCATGAGTAAATTAATTGAGTCAAATATAAAAAAAATTATGTGATTTTCCGATCTGGGATAGTTTTAACCTTTTCTTTAATAGATGTTTTTAACTTATTAAAGGGTCTGAGGTTTCCTGAAAATGGAGTATCAATTCCATAATATAAAAGAGGTTCTAACTCAGTTTCAAATTTTTCAATCTTTTTTAAATTTCCTTCAGAGAGACAAGAAAAGAAATAATCATTTTGATATTTCTTAAATGTTAAGAATCTATATGTTTGAAAACTTATCTTAACAGCAATCCAGCGAGGATAAGAACCTGTATTTCCTAAAGTATTAGCTGCAATAGCCTCTATCATAGCTGTTAAAAGGGATTCCTTCATTTCAATCTCTTCTGCTTCATTTTCGAATTCACCAGGAACATCGAGACTTAAGACACCTTGATCGTCAAGCAATAATGATATTACCCCAATAGACATTGATGATAATCCCAGATAATCAATTCTAATCCAATCCTCCAAATATGGAATTTCCTGATCAGTAAATACTTCTTGGAGTTGAAAATATTCTTTAAAAATAGATCTTAGTTGAATTTCAAACTTTTTGTTAATTTCAAATTTATCTATTTTCTTTAGATTATTAACATCTTTATCCTTTACTAATCCTGAGTAATACTTGGCCATCTGCTCCAAGATCCATTTCCCTTTTTTATCTGGAAAAGCTCCATAAACTATGTATATAATACCATCCTTGACTAAGAATTGGCATTTATCTTCTTCATTTTTTTCAGATAGGAGTAACATTTTATCAAGAACTCCTCCTAATATACTTGTGGCGATATAGTCTAAGTTGTTTGTCAATTCTAATAGATACACATAACGTAAGTTACTATAAAAAAGCGGAGTTCTGTCAACCGAAGTAACGCCACAAAATTTTACATATTGTTTCTCGCCCTTTAATTCTATTTTGTCATCTTGTAAAGAAAAAACCTGATCTTTTTGTTTTACTTTAACTTTATCCTTATACTTTGAAGAAAGTGTAGATTTTTTTTTTTCAAATTGTTTAGGTATAGGTTTTACAGAATTTTGATCTTCTGGACCATATTCAAATAAATTTCTAAGGAATTTTTTACATCTTGGGCAGAGTTGATCTTTTGGATATGGTTTTACAATAATATATCCACAATATTGACATTTTATTTCATCTTTCTTCATTGGAAATATTATATTTGGCAATTTATATCAACTCCGCCTTAAAAAGAAAAATAAATTATGATAATTTTAGCAAAATAATAAATATTTTGATCTTTATGAATATATACCTTTTATAAAATGATGAAGAAATTATAAGTATTTCTTGGCAATGTCTTGGAAAGATGATAAAAATTTATCATTTTCCTCTTTTGTACCAATTGTCAACCTTAAATAGTTATAAAGATCAGGTTTACTGAAATGCCGAACAAGAATTTTTAACTCTTTCAAATCCCACAAGAATTTTAAGGTTGTGGATTGATCATCAAATTTTATGAAAATAAAATTTGCATCTGAGGGTAATACACTTACACCTTTAAAGTTGTTGAGTTCTTTTGTTAACCTTTCTCTTTCTGCTATGATTTTTTGATTTTGTTCATAAATTTTTTTTCTATGCTTAATACATGATAAGGCGGCTATTTGTGCTAAATAATTAGTATTAAAGGGTAATTTTACCCTATTCATCTCCTTAATTATATTTGCATCAGCCAAAGCATAACCCATCCTCAGTGAGGCAAGAGAAAAGCTCTTAGAGAACGTACGACTAACTATTAAATTTTTTACTTGTTTTAATAGAGGTAAACATGTAATTTCAGAAAAATCAGCGTAAGCTTCATCAACTACCACAATTCCGGGAAAGTTTTGACATATTTTTAAAATTGACTCATTATCAAATGACTTTCCATTGGGATTATTTGGGGAATTTATGAAGAATAATTTACCATTAACTTTATATGCCGATTCAGGAATTATAAAATCTTCATTTAATTTAATCTCTGTAATTTTTGCTCCATACAGAGATGCTAATACTTTATATAATCCATAAGTTGGATAAAAAATTATAATTTCATCATTCGGATCAATAAAAACTTTAAAAATAATATCTAAAATGTCATCTGAGCCATTTCCAATAACGATTGAATTCCGATTAGTTAAAGTTTTTTTATCCAAAAGAAGTTGGTTCAAAATTGCTTTTCTTACTTCAAGAGCTAAAGGATCTGGATATTTTCTTAGCATTTCTTTATTATCTATAGCTTTTTTAAGATCTTTTAATATATCAGGAAGTGGGGGATAAGGGTTTTCGTTTGTATTTAATTTTATCCATCCATCTCCTTCAGGTTGTTCACCTGGCTCATATGCAACATATTTTTTTAAAGAATCCCTTAATAAATTTTGTAGATCCATAATAAATACCTAATATAATTCAGAAAATTAACTAAACAGGTCTTAATCTTGAATAAAATAATAATTTATTTAATTACAATATACAAATTAATTTATATTTTTTAGTCTTTCTTCAATTGATTTTTTATGAGCATAAAGTTTTTCAAATTCTGCTATTTTTGATGCAGTTTTACTTAAAGTCACAAACCCCTCTTTAGTGCAATTCAAGATATCAATAATCTTTACAAAATCGTAATAATTTAATCCTGAATATTTTTTTGCATTACCTCCTGTAGGGAGGATATGATTAGTTCCAGCACAATAATCACCAAGGGTGACTGGTGAATATGGGCCTAAAAAAATAGCGCCTGCATTGTTTATATTTGGTATTATCTCATTTGGGTTCTCTATTAATATTTCTAAATGTTCAGGAGCTATAAGATTGCTAATTCTTATACAATCTTCCATATTGACAGCTTTAATGATTAAAGAATTATTTTCCAAAGCGGCCCTAATAATAGCTTTTCTTTGTATTCCCTTTATATAAAGATTTAGTTCTTTTTTCACGGTTTCAATTAAATCTTTTGAATTTGTAACTAATATTCCAATATTATCAGGATCATGTTCAATCTGAGAAACTAGATCTGAAATTACATAATCAGGTTTCGCAGTATTATCGGCTATGATTAATATTTCAGATGGTCCAGCGGGAGTATCAATAGCAATTATATTAGATAAAATTTGTTTTGCCACATTGACCCATTTGTTGCCAGGACCAATAACCTTCTGAACTTTTGGAATTATAGATGTACCAAAAGCCATAGCTGCAATAGCTTGAACTCCCCCTATCTTGTAAATCTCTTTAATTCCAAATTCATTGGCAGCAACAATAATCTCTGGGGCAATAGTTTTATCTTTTCTTGGAGGAGTACATATAACAATATCTTTTACTCCCGCAACATAGGCGGGAGTGGCGGCCATTAATACAGTACTAGGATATATAGCTCTCCCACTAGGTATATAAATCCCCACCGATTCGATTGGTCTATAAATTTGTCCTGCCTGAACTCCTTGTTCTATTTCGATTGACCAATCTTCTTTCTTTTGAGCATAATGAAATTTCAACAGATTTTTTTTAGCGTACTGAAAAGACTCTAATAATTCTAAATCAATTATTTTATAAGCTAAATTGATCTCTTCTTCAGTTACTTTGAGTTCCTTCTCATTTAGTTTGACTCCATCATATTTTTCAGAAAATTTTAAAATCGCTTTATTACCAGAAAGTTTAACTTCTTCAATTATACTTAAAACATCATTTTTTATAGCATCTAATTGATTTTGCATCCGAGGGATAAATTTAGCAATTGTATCTTCTGAAATTTCATCTGAGTTCACTATTTTAGGAAATTTCAATGATCTCATCATATTTTGATTATTTTATTTGTTCTAAAGGTAGAATTTGTCTTGGTTCATGTACAACTAATCCTTGTGCATATTTTCTTAAAGTAGGAATTAAATTCAGAAAATCTTCTTTTTTAATAATAGTATTTACGGCATACCATTCGTTTGATTCATCTCCTGCTAATTTTGAAATAGTAGGTCTTTTTAATGCAGGAAGAGTCTTCAAAATTGTTTCTAAGTTTTCTTCTTTAACGTTCATAAAAATGTGAAGTTTCTTAGAGGCTTCAATAACTCCCATCAATAGAACAACGATATCTTTTATTTTTTCTTTTTTCCATTCATCTTTTAACGCATTTTTATTTGCTATTAAAACTGCTGTAGAGGTATCTATTACATCTACTATTTTTAAGTTATTTTCTCTTAAAGTAGTTCCTGTTTGAGTATTATCAATTATCACATCTACTTCCTCAGGTGGTTTAGCTTCAGTGGCTCCAAACGATAAGAAAATTTTAATTCTATTATTTTCTCCCCAACTTTTCCAAGGAGTTATTACTAAAGGTGATTTTTCACCATAAATTTTTTTATAAGTAATATTATTTTTTAAATAATTCAAAGAAAGAGTTAAATATTCAGTAGAAATCCTAAGAATTTTATTTTCTAATGAAAATTTTGTAAGAAGCTCATCGAGAGAATTAATTTTTTCCCATGTATTTGGTACGCATAACACGATATTTACTTTTCCAATTTCTAAGTCTAAAAGAATCTCCACATCTGCTTTTGTTTCTTTTACCCAATCAATTCCGGAAATTCCTAAATCGAATTCACTTTCTCCAATTAAATAATTAGGAATCTCTTGAGGTCTTAATAATTTAATGTAAATTTCTGAGTCTCCCACTATGGGACGATAATCTCGATTTGATGAAAAGGATAACTTTAATCCGGCTCTATCAAAAAAAGTCATCACTTCTTTTTGTAAACTACCTTTAGGGAGTGTTAATTTTAAAATTTTCGCTTCCATTAAAAATCACATTTATTGTAAACTTAAATAATTTATTTATTCAATCTATTTAAAAAACTTAATTTTTAAATTGATCAAACCTATTTTTTTAGTAATAAAGTCACAACAAATTTAAATTAGAGTTGAGAAAGATATTACTTCATTTGCGCTAATGTTTAATGTTTTGGAAGGAGGCGTTAGTGAGCCAATAAAATGGGGCATGGATAATCTAACTCCAGATCGTTCAATTATTATATTAGATGAATCTAATCAAATTGTTTGGTTATGGCATGGGAGTAGACAAGGATTAGTAGCTCGAAGAACTGCTTTAAGGCAGGCAGAGTCGCTGAAAGGTCATGGATACACAGTAGGAAAAAGTATAATAGGAAGGGATTTAAAAGAAATAAAGGAAATAGATCAAAGGAAAATTGGAAGAGAGTTAGAAACGGATAATTATAATAAAGCTTTGCAGGAAGTTTTAACTCGAGATTTTAAAGAATTAGATCAATTTGTAGTCACTTTTGAAATGGTAGAAGGTG
>SMTZ1_10002255_pt1 | contig 32287 bp, 26 predicted proteins | sample DeeMarSWOR136_30_FD_25667 | JGI IMG/M metagenome (IMG submission 25667) | reverse complement strand
GAGGGCAATAAGACCAAGATCGTCATCGGTAATGAGAAAGAGGCGCGTGCGATTGAAAAAGACCTCGACCGGCAGAAGTTCGAGGTCGCCGGGATTAAGAAGTCCGAGCGAGTGCGACGACCGGCGGCGCCTTTCATTACCTCTACCCTTCAGCAGGAGGCGGCCAAGGTTTACGGTATGTCGCCCAAGCGCACGATGGCGGTGGCGCAGGCGCTCTACGAGGGTGTAGACCTGGGGCAGGAAGGCCCGGTCGGTCTGATCACCTACATGCGGACCGATTCCACCCGGGTAGCGGCCGAGGCTCTCAAAGCGGTGCGCGAGCATATCGCGGCCGAATACGGCGAGAAGTATCTCCCCGGCAAACCGAATTTCTACGGCAGACAGAAGCAGGCTCAGGATGCCCATGAAGCCATCCGGCCGACTCATCTCCTGCTGCCGCCCGACCGGATCAGGAAAAACCTCACTCCGCAGCAGTACAAGCTTTACAAACTGATCTGGAACCGCTTTGTCGCGTCGCAGATGAAGGAAGCCGTTTTCGATGTCGAAACGGTCGATGTCAAGGGTGGCAAATACCTGCTTCGCGCCACTGCCCAGCGCCTCAAATTCGACGGTTTCCTCAAGGTCTACCACGAGGAAAAGGAACCGGACGAAAACGGCAACGGCGACAACGGTGCGGAAGCGCTGCCGCAACTGGTCAAGGGTGAAGTGGTCGGGCTCAACAGAGTAGAATTGACCCAGGCGTTCACCAAACCGCCCGCCCGCTATTCCGAGGCCATGCTGGTCAAGCGTCTCGAAGCCGACGGTATCGGCCGGCCCTCAACCTACGCCATGATCATCTCCACGCTCAGAGAGCGCAAATACGTCGAACTCAGCGAAAAGAAACTCCACCCGACCGATCTGGGGAAAACCGTTAACGGCATCCTGGTGGAACATTTCCCGAAGATCTTCAATGTCAAGTTCACGGCCGGGATGGAGAAGGAACTCGACCTGGTGGAAGAAGGCAAGGACGATTGGGTCGAGGTGGTCCGTGAGTTCTACGAGCCGTTCAGTGAGCAGCTGGCGAGCCTAAAGGGGAAGGAGCAGGCGATCAAGGCGGCCATGATCGAGACCACGGATATTGAATGCCCCAAGTGTGGCAGCCCCATGGTCATCAAATGGGGCCGCAACGGGCGTTTCCTGGCCTGCTCCGGCTGGCCGGAATGCAAGTCGACCCAGCCTTTGCCGGAAGAAGCGGCCAAGAATCAAACCGACGAGGTATGCGAAAAGTGCGGCTCGCCGATGGTCATTAAATCCGGTCGCTTTGGCCGGTTCCTGGCCTGTTCGGCCTACCCGGACTGCAAGAACACGAAGGCGCTCACGCTGGGTGTTAAATGCCCCAAGCCCGGTTGTAAGGGACAGGTCATCGAGAAAACAACTCGCACCAAACGCATCTTTTTCGGTTGCACCGAATACCCCAAGTGCGATTTCGCGAGCTGGGATCGGCCGGTCGGCACCGCCTGCCCGGTCTGCAAGAGTCCTTATATGCTTCAGAAAACATCCCGCGTGAAGGGCGACTACCTGAAATGCCCCGAGTGCCGGCACGAGTTGGTTGAAGAACCGGCCGAAAACACGACGGCCTGACTTCGGGACCGGCAGTAGACCCATTCGGTCCTGCTTGACAAGACGACTGAGGAGGGATATGTTAATCCGGGAGAGTCCGGCTTTCGCTCCCTTTGTCAGTTTCAGTCGGTCGGTCTGGAGTATTGTCTGACGATACCCGTTGGAGCGCCGGCTGCCGACGATCGCAGGGTGGGAAGGCTGACAGGACAAAGGCCCAAACTATGTCCGACTCGTATTCAAATTCCGACGCCGGGGCAGGCGGCGAACTGAAGCAACCTCCAGCCTCGGGTTCCTTTCAGTCGTGCCGCGATCTGCCCGAGTCCGCGCGCCACCTTCTGGACACGCTGCGCGGAATAGATGATGTTGTCTATTTTTTGGGCCCCGACGGGCGTCCGTGCTGTTTCAATCCCGCCACCCTTGACCTGACCGGTTTCTCCGCCGAGGAACTTGAGGCCGACCCCGGACTCTGGGATCGCCTCATTCACGCCAGTGACAGGGAATACACGCCTCGCCTGCTCCAGGAGCGCCCCGCTTCGGCTACGGTCGACTATCGCCTCCGTCACAAGAATGGCCTCTGGCGCTGGGTCCACTCGCATCGCCTGGCTCTGATCGATGATTCGGGAGCCTTCCTCGGTTACTTCTGTCTGGACCGAGATACCACCGAGCAAAAGGTGGTCGAGGAAGCCGTCCGGGCGGCCCGTGACCGGGCCCAGGAATACCTGAACATCGCAGGCGTAATCCTGGTGGTCATCGACGCCCGCCAGAAGGTCACGCTTATAAACAAAAAAGGACGGGAGATTCTGGGTTGGGACGAAGTAAATATCGTCGGCAGCAATTGGTTCGACCGCTTCGTGCCCCCGCGCGATCGAGAAGCGACCCGAGCCGTGTTCAAGCAACTGATGTCCGGGAATATCGAGCCGGCTGAGTATTTCGAGAACGCCGTGCAGACCCGTGACGGACAGGAGAGGTTGATTGCGTGGCATAACACGATGCTGAGAAACAAACAGGGTGAGATTATCGGTACACTGAGTTCCGGTGAGGACATCACCGACCGCCGGCGCGCCGAAGAAGCCCTCCGGCAAACCGAAGAACAATTCCGGGCGTTGCTCGAAGGAACGACCAGCTGTATTTTCTTCATTCAGGACCATGTCATCAGGTATGCCAACCAAGCCGCGCTCAGAGTGTTCGGCTACCGACGCGAAGAGATGATGGGTCAGCGTGCGGCGCTGATTCATTTCTCTCCGGAGAAATACGAGGAGTTTGGCCGCATCGTCTATCCGGCCTTGGAGAAAAGTACATCGTGGCAGAGTCAATGGCCGTTCAAAAGAAAAGATGGCTCCACCGTCTGGATGGACAACTACGTCTCCCGGCTCCCCGACGGCGGACTGGTCGCCATTCTTCATGACATCACCGACCAGGTGGACGCCGAGACCGCGTTAAGCGAAAAAGAGGCCGAGCTGACCAGTATCTTTCGGGCGGCGCCGGTCGGCATCGGCCTGGTTGCCGATCGCATCCTGCGGCAGGTTAATGAGCGGATTTGCGACATGGTCGGTTATACCCGAGATGAATTGATCGGACAGAGTGCGCGTATTCTCTATCCGTCCGATGAAGATTTCGAATATGTGGGCCGCGAGAAATACGATCAGATCAGGGAATACGGCAGCGGCACGGTCGAGACGAGGTGGCAGCGCAAGGACGGCCGGATCATCGACGTGCTCCTGAGTTCCACCCCGCTCGATCCCGAGGACTGGTCTAAAGGGGTGACGTTCACGGCCCTTGATATCACTGAGCGCCTGAAGTCGGAACAGGCATTGTTGGACAAGAACGTCGCGCTTCGAGAAGTCCTCAGCCAGATCTCGGCTGAGAAAGAGGCGATTCGGGAGCAGATCGCAACCAATATCGACGAAGCTGTCATGCCGACGCTCAGACGTCTCAAGGAGAGAATCGATCCGTCCCAAACCGCCGTAGCTGACCTTCTGGTCAGAGAGCTTGAGGAAATAAGTTCGCCGTTTCTGGAGCTGCTTAAGAGCCGGCACCCGAAACTCTCGCCGCGCGAGACGGAAATCTGCCGCATGATCAAGAACGGACTCGCCTCCAAGGAGATTGCCGAAACGCTTGGTATTTCCGTGACTACTGTCCACAAGCACCGGGAATTGATTCGCCGCAAGCTGGGCCTGTCCAATGTCGACGTGAATTTGGCGTCCTACCTGCAGTCGCTGTAGCCCCGATTTTCTTTGACTAACTCGTTGAATTTCAATATCCTGCGCGCATGTTGAAACGGGCGCTGGCAGACTTTCTCAGGGATCTGGGTGAGATGAGGGGGCGGTCGCCGAGAACGATCGAGGCCTACCGCCGCGACCTGGCCCCCTGGATCAACTATCTCGAAGAACAGTATGCCGCGTTACCCGGTACCCCCCGGAACGATCCGCTCCTGTTGAGGATATACTTGCGACAGCGGGGCGAAGCCGGGGTTTCGAATCGCTCGCTGGCGCGGTTTCTCTCGGCGCTCTCGTCGTTCCAGCGATTCATCTCCGGCCGACGCGATGCCAAGGCTTACATCTTCAAAATCCCTCGCATCAAGTATGGCAGCCGGTTGCCGGAGTTCATTCCGCAGGCCGACGCCGCCCGGTTGTTCGAACATGACAACGCCCGCAAGGACAAACAGAGTTATTTCTACTGGCGTGACTATATGATGATCGCGCTGCTGTACGTCACGGGTGTGAGGCGGGAAGAACTGGCCGGTATCAGGTTGGGCGATATAGACCTGCGCCGGGGCCTGATCCGGGTCATAGGGAAGGGTAGGAAAGAGAGAATCGTGCCGACCGGCGATACTACTCTGGCTGAACTGAAACAGTATCTCGAGAAGAGGGAGGCCGCGGTGGAGGACATGGGCGTGGCCCCCACGGCGCTTTTTCTCAATCGCCGCGGCGCGGCGCTGTCGGTGCGCTCGGTCGATCGGCTGGCAAAGAAATTCGGTCGCGCGGCGGGTCTCGACTTCACACCCCACACGCTGCGCCATTCCTTTGCCACCCACCTGATGGAAAACGGCGCCGACCTGATGCTGATCAAGGAAATCCTGGGCCATGCGTCGCTGTCGACCACCCAGAAATACACCCATGTTACGGCGGAGACGCTGAAAAAAGTGTACCGGACGGCGCACCCGCGCTCCGGGTCCAATCGTTAGGGAACACCATGAAAACCAGATCCACTACGATTATAGGCCTCGTTCACAATGGCCGGGCGGCGATGGCCGGTGACGGCCAGGTGTCGATTGATGACACGGTCGTGAAAGCCAAGGCCAGCAAGATCCGGACTATGTATGACGGTAAGGTGCTGACCGGCTTTGCCGGCACGGCCGCCGATGCGCTGGCGCTGTTTGAGTTGTTCGAGCGCAAACTGGAGGAATTCAGCGGCAATCTGCCCCGCGCTTCGGTCGAGTTGGCCAAAGAATGGCGCACCGACAAGATCCTGCATCGACTGGAAGCGGTCATCGCGGTGACTGACGGCAAGTATATTTTTCTTATCAGCGGCACCGGTGATGTGATCGAGCCGGACGACGGTATTGTCGCCATTGGCTCCGGGGGTCCGTACGCGCTGGCGGCGGCCCGGGCGCTTATCTTTGCCAATCCTAAGATGACGGCCGACAAGATCGTCCGGAAAGCCATGGAGATCGCCGCCGAAATCTGTATTTACACGAATGACAACATCAATGTGGTCACGATCAAATGAAAAACGACTACCCTAAGCCAAGAGAGATCGTCGCCCATCTCGACCGGCACATAATCGGCCAGGACGCCGCCAAAAAGTCGGTGGCCATTGCGCTGCGCAATCGCTGGCGGCGGCAAAACGCGCCCGACGACATTCGCGGCGAGATCATGCCTAACAACATCATCATGATCGGCCCGACCGGTGTGGGCAAGACCGAGATCGCCCGGCGCCTGGCCGACATGGCGCGGGCGCCGTTTATCAAAGTGGAAGCCTCCAAGTTCACGGAGGTCGGCTATGTCGGCCGCGACGTGGAATCGATGGTGCGCGACCTGGTGGAAATCTCCGTCAACATGGTCAAGCTGGAAAAAGCGGAGACCTGCCGGGAAAAGGCCGAGCGGGCCGCGGTCGAGCGGCTGCTCGATCTGCTGGTCGGCCCGCCGCCCCGCAAGCCCGGCGTCGCCGTGGCGGGGCCTGACAGCGCCGCACCGGCCGGAACCGATGACCCGGCGGCGGCGAGCCACACCCGGGACCGGTTTCGTGACATGCTGCTGGCCGGGAAGCTGGACGAGCGCGAGGTCGAAATCGACGCTCCGCAAAGAAGTCTCCCGATCATCGAAGTCTTCTCGCCTCAGGGCATGGAGGAACTGGGGGTCAATTTCCAGGAGCTGTTCTCAGGCATGATGCCCAAGCAGACCAGGCGGCGCAAAACGAGCGTAAAGGATGCTCGCCAGTTCATTATTAATGAAGAATTGGATCGTCTGGTCAACATGGATGAAGTAATATCAACCGCTCTCGAGCGCGTGCAGGAGTCCGGCATCATCTTCGTGGATGAAATAGACAAGATCGTCGGCGGCGACGGCAAGAGCGGCCCCGACGTCAGCCGCGAAGGTGTCCAGCGGGATATTCTGCCGATTGTCGAGGGCTGCGCCGTTATGACCAAGTACGGCATGGTCCACACCGACCACGTGCTGTTCATCGCCGCCGGAGCGTTCCACGGCACCAATCCATCCGATCTGATACCGGAACTCCAGGGGCGTTTTCCCATTCGAGTCGAACTGGATTCTCTGACGGCAGAGGATTTTGCGCGCATCCTGGTCGAACCGCAGGCTTCTCTCGTCAAACAGTACCGGGCGTTGCTGGCCACCGAAGGGGTCGAGTTGGAATTCACCGAGGGCGCGGTCCAGAAAGTCGCCGAAATCGCCGAGCAGGTCAACGGGCGCACCGAGAATATCGGGGCCCGACGCCTCCATACGGTTATGACGACCCTGCTCGAAGATCTCCTTTTCGAGCCACCGGTCAGGAAGCGGAAAGTTACCGTTACGGCCCGTTCGGTGCAGAAGAAACTCTCCGGGATCGTGGCCGATGAAGACCTCAGCCGCTACATATTATAACGCAGATGATTCGGCTCGGCGAGCGGGCAGGTCAGACGATATACACCCGAACGTCGCCGATAAAGTGGTTGCTCGCAACGTAGAGCTTTGATTCAGCCTCGCTGTAGTTCCGAGTCTGGGCGCCGAGGGAATTACCGAACCCCGAGGATCGCCGTCCCATCATCTCGATGTCGCCGATGAAATTGGAGCTCTGGGTGAAGACCGCCATGCCATCCGGCACCAGAATGCGTACATCGCCGATGAAGCCGGAAACAATCATCCGGTTGAGCCCCTGTGCCAGTTGACCGCCGTGCAGTTTGATCTCGACGTCGCCGATAAAGCTGCTGACCTCGATGTTCTGAAGATCCACGCCGCTGCAGTCGACGTACATGTCACCGATGAACTTACTATAGCGCGTCTTCCCGGCCGCGCCGGCATCGGGGGAAGCCGATACCCTCATCGAATCCTGAGCCGGCGGCGGGCGGCCTGCTCGCGGATGCGCCCCCGGGCCATGAGCCAGAGACCGATGGCGATCAGAAACGCCGGAAAAATCAGACTGAGAAGGTCGCCGACGGAAAAGTAGACGAATCCGGTCGTCCGGCCCAGAAGCAATAAGCCCAGCGCTATCAGTATCAGACCAAAGACGATTTTCCGGCCACTCATAAAGGTACTTTCCGTTTTACCTCCTGCTGACTGATACGGAATAAACCGTTTCGGGTTACGCTTTGCAAGGTTTTTGGCCGGAGCGATACCGGGAACAAGAGACGGGTGGCGTTCATTTCCTGAACAACACCCGGCTGCTTGTCACAGGTATCCGAAGATGTATCAGTCGGCGTATCGCTTTCGGAACTCCTCGGCGGCTTTCCGGCGGGCCTCCTTGACCGCCTCCGGTTCGTCGCCACTGAACCACTTGTGCTCATCCATGGCGAGCGTGGCCTCGATTAAAGCCTCGACTTCCGAGGCCGCCTGAGCCAACTGTCCGCCGGCCGCCCGGCCGTGCTCAACGACCTCGCGGGCCTGTGGCAAGAATTCCATATAGAAACGATCGGCCACCTCGTAGAAGCCGTGCCACTGAGTGTAGTCCGGGGCAAACATGGCCGCGCCCATGCGGGCCCGTCGGCCTTCGTGATGCCAAAGATAGAAGTAAGTCCACTCAATCTCGTCGTCGAAAGTGATATCGGCGGAGATCAGGCCTCCGGACCGGATCTTGTTGTATATTTCGGTTGCGGGTACGGCGAATTTGTTATTGTACAGATCCACCGCGACGCCATACTGCGTGTAGAAGTTGTCCACATAGCCGCTGGTGTGGCAGTTGGAGCAGACATTCTTCATATCTCTCCGCCGGCTTTGCCAGTCCTTGACCTCCTTGCCCGCCTTTATCGCCGCGGCGTCTACTTTCTGCGATATTGCCGGGCGAAGCGTCCAGCTGATTCGATCGCCGACATCATGAGTCAGCGGCAAATTCCGGGTGGCCGACATATGGCACGTAGCGCACGTCGGGGCAGCCGAGTAGTCAACGCCGACAATCCACGACGGGCTGCCCAGATTCATCCGATCGACATTGGCGTAATAAGCGATGCCGTGCTTTGATTCTTCGTAGATTTCCTTCTGGGGATGATCCGGTCCCAGATGGCACTTGCCGCAGTTCTCGGGTTGGCGCGCCAGGGCGGCATCGAACGAATGACGGCTGTGGCAGGCCGCACATGAACCTTTGGAACCGTCCGGATTGATCCGCCCCATGCCCGAGTTGGGCCAGGTGAACGGATCAAGCCGGCCGTCTTCGGCCACCTGAACCACCGAGCCATGGCACTGCTTGCAGCCGTTGACCGCAGCGGCCGGTCCCTCGACCACCTCACCCAACACGTTGTCCAGCGAGCCGAGAATCTTCCCGGCATCGGCATGATGCGACTTTTGAAACTCGATGAATTCGTTCTCGTGGCACCGGGCGCAGTCTTTCGGGGATACGATAATGGCGATCGAGTACCCGTTGTGCTCGAACGCATCGGGATCAGCCGGGTCGGCTGCGTGACATTCATAACAACCGACGTCGGCGCCGTAGTGTCGGCTCCATCGCCACTCTTTGACCAGGCCCGGCATGTCGTCCTCGTGACACTCGACGCAGGAAGCCGATTCTTCGGACAGTGTCGTCGGGACCGACCGGTTCTTACCCGCCGTCACCACGGCCGTCAGCCCTACCAGCAGAACGACTACGAAAAACAACCGCATTCTATACATGGGTCCTCCTATCCTTGTCTTGATTTGGACGCGCCGGCGCATACATCCCGACCGCACTCCTAGAAATCTACAACCGCCTGTACATAGGACCAGACCGCCGGATCGTTCTCAGTCATATCGGGGTCGTCGAGCTTCAACCGCACGAAGGACGCCTGAGGCAGGAACAGCGAGACCCCGCCCGCCAGCTTGACTCCGGCCACGCTGACCGTGCTGACCGAAACATCGAACTCCAGGCCAACATCTTTGGTGGTGCCGGTGTCGGCCGGGTCCAGGTAATCCTGCGCGGTCAGGAAATAATGGAAATCGGCCGCGGCGGTCCAGTCCGGGTGGAAGTTCAGACGGCCACGCACCCGTATGTCCATCAACCCGGCCGGTTCGGAGCCCACAAAATAGTCCATATGCCCCCGGAACTTGTGCCCGGTGTAATAGAGGTTGTCATAGGCTTTGTGGTCGGTGTCCGCAGGATCGTCGTCACCCGAGGCATAATCCACGCCCGCGGCAATCCGAGCCTTGCCTGCACCTGCGAAGTTGTAACCGACCTCGCCGGCAAACATGAAAGCCTGCAGGTCGATAGTGGTGAAATCGCTCACCACCTGGCCGGCCTGATAGACTCCGTTGAACTCAAAATCAAACTGGTGGTACTCTTTGGAGTAATAAAATCCGAAACTCCATCGATCCATGATGTGATCCTGCAGATCAGCCACGCGGACAGTATCGCCGAGGAACATCCCGATCGTATCATTGTCTCGCTCGTAAACCCCGAACAGCTCCAACCCGGCTCGGTCGATCCTGGTGTGCAGGCCTAACAGCGCGAAGTCGCCGGTGAAGGTGGCGTAATTCTCCTCCTGAACCCGGAACAGGAAACTACTCACTCTGAAACCGTCACCTTGATACCAGGCTAATCCACCCTCCCAACTGCGCCCGACGTTGCTCCAACCGACCGAGCCGAACACCCGCTCATTGCCCATGACAAACTCGAACCGCCCGGCTTTCAGTCCAAGGCCATCGAGCCAGACCTTAGCGACCTCCAGATAGGCCTGGTGGAGATCCACACTCTTGCCGTCATTGAGGGTGCCTGACTGCCAGGCCCCAGACTGATCTTTGCCGCCCAGAGTCCGGCTGTCCTGGAACTGAACAAAAGCGCGGGCGTTTTCGGCCACGGCGGCCTCCACGCTCACCCGGGATCGTAACAGCGCGAAATCCTGATAGGAATTCGCGGTATCGAAAGATCGGTCGTCCAGTTCGGTCCGAACCCTGACTTGACCGGAAATGTCAACCTGAGTGTCCGCCCCCGCCGAGGTGACGGCCACTGAAGCCAGCAACACGATTAAGAAGTGCATTCTCATACCTGCCTCCCTGGAGTATGAAGTTCTCCTGTCCAACTGTCGTGCGGGGTCCGGGCCGTTGTCGGCGCTCCCGTCCGGTCCGCACCGTCAACCTGCATCCGAGAGTAACGATCAGCCTTGACTCAAGTCAAGAAAAACCGGGGTTCTATGGCGCGTCCTTGGTCCACATTGTCGATGCGTGCTCCTGCCTTGACTTGTCCGCAGGTGGTACCTTTATTCCCGGAAATTTGTGCCGTAAACGTGAAATTCTCAGGAGGAATCATGCCCCGTTCACTCTGTCAGATAACCGATTTAAGCACCGCCGAAGTCCTGGAGGTGCTGGAACTTGGCCGCCGGATGAAAGCGGGGGAGACTGCCCCCCGATCCTTGGACGGAAAGGCCGTGGCCTGTTTCTTCACCTATGAGTCCCTTCGAACGCGAGTCTCGTTCGAGGTGGGTATCAACCAGTTGGGCGGCCACCCGATTTACATCACCGACAAGGAAATCAAGCTGGGGCAGCGCGAGTCGGTGGCCGATGCCGCCCGGGTGCTGTCCCGCTATGTGGGGTTGATCGTAATCCGTACCGCCAGACAACCAGACGTCGAGGAACTGGCCAAATACGCCTCGGTTCCGGTCATCAATGGCCTGACCGATCTGGTGCATCCCTGTCAGGTACTGGGAGACTACTTCACGGCGGCTGAACATTTCGGCCACCGGGACCGCTATACTATCGCCTATCTTGGTGACGCCAATAACGTTACCAACAGCTGGCTAAACCTCGCCGGCCGAGTGCCTCTGGATATCAGGATCGGCACGGCCGGGGGGATGCTTCCTGATCCCGCTATCCTGAATCAGGCCAAGTCCAGCCCCGACAGCAGCGTGACCATCACGGACGATCCTAAAGAAGCCGTTCGGGGTGCCGATGTAGTCTATACGGATGTCTGGGCCTCCATGGGCCAGAAACATCTTGCAGAGGAAAAGGCAAGCAAACTAAAGAAGTTTCAGGTTAATGAAGCTCTGCTGGAGGAGGCCGGCCCCGAGGCGATAGTGATGCACTGCCTGCCCGCCGAACGCGGCAAGGAAATCACCGACGAGGTGATGGACGGTCCGCAGTCGGTGGTCTTCGATCAGGCAGAGAACAGGCTACATATCCAGAAGGCCATCATGGTCTTCCTGTTGCAAAGCTAGGCCGCGGCGCCAGAACCGCCAGCAGGAGCGGGCAAGAGAAAGGAGACGCAACATGCGTTCCAGCAAGACTCTCCTCCTGGCGGGAATGGCCGCCGTCGTGGCTGTACTGACGATCGCGCTGGGGTGTTCGGACGACGATACCCCCACCTCCAACCCGCCGCCGGAAGAGAATAACGGTATCGAATCCCTTCTGGGAGTCGTACAGGATCAGGTTCACGCGTATCTTGACTCCGCCATCACCGCTACCGAGTCAGCCCTGCGGGTGGCCACGTTCGTCGATATCGGCACCGACGATATCGGAAACAACTTCATGGGGCCGGTCATTCCGGACTCCACCCGGGATGATAGCTACTGGATCATTTCCTGGGCGACCGAGCTTCAGGCCGGCGCCGGCACCATGAGCATCGTTGACTCACTGACCTATGTGGTCAATGGCGACCTCAGCGTGAATGCCCAAGGGGCCGACGCCATGTACGTCAAGCACAACTACGGTTTCCAGAGCCTCGACACTAACGTGACCTACACCGATATCGCCCATCGCGGCTACCTGCACATCACCGGGATCGACGGCACCACCGCGACCATAAACGGCGACTTCGCCACCGCCATTAACAGCAAGGTCGTGACGAACGACTCCACCGTCTGGAATAACTGGGCGCTCGAGGTTGCGGTCACGAATCTGACCGTGGATCGCGATGGCGACTCCTGGACCACCGGCTGTCCCGGTTCCGGTAGCTGCACCGTGGACGCTGCCTACGAGTATGCCAGGGATCAGGATATCCCAATGACGACCAACTGGTATCTGGACATTACCTTCACCGACGGCAACATGGCGGTCGACGTGACCACGGGTAACCTGGACACCTCCTACGAGCACACCCTCTGCACACCGTAGGACAGACATCTGGCAGACCGACGTCGAAGGCCCGGTTGATGCCGGGCCTTCTTTTTGGTCCGGCAAATTGACAAATCGACCGCCGGCTCATATTCTGCGGCCATGAAAGAGATTGTCAGGTACCGCCACTGCTTCGTCTGCGGTGATCAGAATCAGACCGGCCTCAGGGCGAGATTCTTCGACACTCAGGGTCAGGCTGTAACTGAGCTGGTGGCCGAGTCCGCTTTCGAAGGTTACCGGGGCATCTATCACGGCGGCGTGCTTACCGCGCTCCTGGACGAAGTCATGATCAAAGCCATTCTGTCGCGAGGGGTATATGCGGTCACGGCCGAGCTGACCGTCCGCTTTCGCAATCCCGTTTCGGTGGGAGAACGAATCCGTCTCGCCGGTCGTATCATCAGAACTCGGGGACGGGTATTCGCAACTGAAGGGGAGGCGGTAGGTGAGGACGGTACAGTTTTCGCCACCGCGAAGGGCAGTTATGTCGTGGAACCGTAATGGGCGACCGTATTCGCAAATAATGAAAAGGGTTTTCCACTCCGGCCCGCCCCCAACCGGCCTCGCCGCGCAAGGCCTTACCTCACAATAAGTTAAATACGACAGCCGGGTGGGCACTGCCCTTGCTCGCTGGGGAGGCGATGAATACCGTCCCCAAGCCGGTCGACTGCTATATCGAGTCTTTTCAAAGACCGCTCCACGAGGCTTACCTCGAGGCCAACGGCTTCAGCCGGGGCATGATCCTGTTTGCCATTCCCGACTACGGCATACTGTTCAAGTGCCGGGCCTCGGGCAACCTGCTCGATCTGGAGTTCGGGGCTTTCTTTGCCCTGTTGCGCTTTGTCCGGACCTCTCTGAACAAGGAGAAGATCACGACCGTCCGGGTTAATTCATCGAATCCGGAATTCGTGTTCACGCTCCTCAACGACGGGCCGAAACTGAAAGCTCGACCACAGCGACACAGGAAACTGAAGCAGTACCGGGAACACCTGGAAATCCAGGTTGCGCTTGTGCCTCCCTTCAGAAATAAGACTCGGGTCAGGCCGGGGGATTTCCCTTCAACGCCTAAAGATCAAACGGCACCGTTGAAGCCGCGACGCGGCGGACGTTCAAAGGCTCTGTTTCGGCCGTTCCAGAAGGGAATCGCACTGTAGCCGTCCGCGGCTCCGGCAGCGCGGCATATTCCTTGACAAGTGCTTGATCTCGTCTACCTTACGAGTGTGGTTTCGAAAGAAGCCGACCGGTCCCTCGGCCTGTTACACATGTGCTCCTCGGGATTCGTCATACTTTCGAATGGACCCTATGAACCCCGGACCAGGACTTGATAATGAAGATTAGTCAACATCGCGCGGTGGCATTCGGAATTGGGTTAGTGTCCCTGGTGCTCCTGTCATCGGCCACGGAACTGGCGGCAGAGCCGGTCGGCCTGATCAGCATCAATAGCGACGATGATGCCGCCGTCGCCGAAGCGATTTTCGGCACTGCCTACGCCAGAGTCGGCAATCGCTTTCTGGTTTCGGTGGGTCCGGCTCAGCAAGCGCTGGTGAACGCCGCCGGCCTCAGGTTTCAGACGGTTCTGGACGACGCCGACCCGGACGGGCTATATCAGATTTACGATCTCGATCATCCCCGGGCGCCCGAAGTCGTGGCCCTGGATCGGTTCGGTGAGTTGATCGACCTGGGACAAAGCGTCCGCATCATGAGACTGACTCGGGCGGAAGCGGCCTCCTTGTCCAGTTCTCCCGGGACTCGGGCGGTCAAACTCACGGATCTGGCCGTGCCGTTCTTCTACCCTCGGCCGGTGGTATCTGTGGCGCTGGCTGATGACTACCCGACGGATTCGCTGGCCTATCGAATCGACCAGGATTCCTTACGGGCATATGTGCAACGGCTTGAAGATTTCCGGACTCGATACGCTTTCACCGATTCCTGTCATGCCGCCCGTCGCTGGATCGTCCAGAAGTTCCGTGACTGGGGGTACACGGTTATTGACACCCCGCGGTTTTATTCCAACGGCTGGCATTACAACGTAAAGGTCACGAAATTGGGAGTGGTCGAGCCGGACAAAATGATCGTCATCGGCGGTCACTACGATTCGATTGTGCGTACTGATCAGGAACCCGGCCGATGGGAGTACGCCCCCGGAGCGGATGACGACGGCTCGGGGGTGGCACTGACTATGGAGATAGCCAGGGCGCTGGCTGACGTGCCGCTACGCAAGACAGTGATTTTTATGCCGTTCGCAGCCGAGGAAATCGGGCTGCTGGGTTCGTGGGAAGCCGCCACCAATTTCCGCAATGACGGAACGAAGTTGGAGGTTATGTACAACTTTGACATGGTGGCCTATACTGAGGACAGCTATTGGGATCTCGACATTTCTTCGGGCGACGTCACGGCCTACCGCAACTTTTCGGCGGCCACCGCGAACCGAGTCAGCGAGCTTATTCCGATCATAACCTACCCTGGCGGAAGCTCCGACCATTATCCCTTCGATCAGAATGGCTTCGCGATTGTCAACCACATCGAGTCGGACTTCAACACGCCGGGCTGGCATACTAATCTCGATCTGACTTCGCGCCTGGATTTCCCGTACTTCACGGAGGTGGCCAAGACCGCACTGGTCTCGCTGGCGGTGGTTGCCGATGCGGCTTATCCGGTGGCGGTGGAAAGCGTTGTGGATGTCGGCGACGGGGAGTCGCTTGAGGTCGCTTGGTCCGACTGCAGTTCGGATTGCAGTTATACGGTCTACTGGGGCACCGAATCCGGCCACTATGTCGATTCGGCTTCTGTTCCACCAGGTGATTGCGAGTACCGCATTACGGAGCTGCTCGATGAGCAGGAGTATTATGTGCTGGCTATCGGTGAGTCGCCCAACGGATATCGAGCTTTTCATGGAACTGAAGGTAGCGGGACTCCGCTGCTCTATCCGCGAGTGCCCGCTGGTGTCGCAGGGACGGCCTCGGCGGATCAATTACGCCTGATCGTCTCATGGGATCCCAACGCCGAACTTGATCTGTCACACTACAACGTCTACCGGCGGTTTGCCCCGATCGGGGTCTGGGCGCTGTACCAGGAGGGAATAAGCGGCAATTCCTTCAGCGATTACGACGTGGTTGCACAGGTGGGTTACGAGTATGCGGTGACGGCGGTGGACTTGGACGGTTACGCGTCGGGTTTGTCGGAGTCGGTGTTGTTGTATCCGGCGACTTTCGATGGCGGTCTGGTCGTCGCTGACGGTTTCGTCAAGGATCACACGTATGATCCGGATCAGGCAGAGCAGGAAGCCTGGCTGGATACGCTCCTTGGGGGGGTTGGCTTTGGCGTGGTGTCGTCGGATGAGTTTGGTGGGCCGGTGACGTTGTCTGACATCGGCCGGTACGGGACTCTGATCTGGATTGACGATGACTTTATTGTGAAGAACATCACCTTGAGCGGTCCGGCGCTGGAGGAGTTCTCGCAGCATGGTACGGACATGCTGATTTCCGGGTACAGTACCTGGTATAAGTGGGCGCCCAAGGCGGTGCCGACGAATCATCTGTTGTACCGTGAGTTCGGATTGTCCGGTTATGACTATACTGCTTACTTCGATTTTGTGGGGGCGTTTGGTCAGGACGACTGGCCGTCGGTACAGATTGATCCGACCCGGGGTATACACGAGTGGCGTGACATTGCAAGGCTCACGCCGCGGCCGGGGGCTCAGGTGATTTTGAGGTTTGACTCGTATATGAATCTGCCGGAGTGGGAGAACCAGCCGGTGGGTCTGGCTTATGAGACGGCCAACGGCAGGCGCGTGTTGTTGTCGTTTCCGTTGTACTATCTGACGCCGTCGTCGGCCGAGGCGCTGATGGGGCGGGTCCTGGAGTATTTCGGGGTTTCGGGCGAGTTCGTGAAGGGGGATCTGGATCATTCGGGAACGATAGATATTCTTGATGTGGCGTTGTTGATAGACCACCTGTATATCAGTATGCGGCCGTTGTTGCATCCGGAGTTGGCCGACATGGACGCCCGTCCCGGGGTAAGCCTGGGTGATGTGTTTTTCCTCATTATGTATCTGTTCCTGGGGGGCCCGGCGCCGGCTTCGTAGGCGAAGACCCCGTCCTGGGGGGTCGTACAAAAACTTGTTGAATGATCCGGGGGCGGGGTCTAATCTGTGTACATTGGTGCACGAGCGCCTTGCTTTGCAACGGCAATGTAAAAGCCCGCATCCGGAAGATGCGGGGTCAGGTGTCAGATGGAAGCGATGTGGGACGAACTATCCCAGGCTGGCGACATACTGAGACAGGCGCGATTTGTTACGGGCGGCAGTCCGCTTGTGGATCAGGCCGGCGCCGGCCGCTTTGTCGATAATCGAGGCTGCGGTCCGCAGCTTCCTGGCGGCTTCGTCGCGATTCGTCTCGGCCCGGACGTCCTTGATCGCATCACGCAGGCGCGAGCGAAAAGCCCGGTTGCGTGCGCGCTCTTCCTGCGAGGTTCTCATGCGCTTGGCGCAGGATCGGTGACTCGGCAATGGTTATCCTTTTCTTGTTCTTTCAACAACTTAGCTCGCAAATATAATCGGCGGTCAGGTTTTGTCAACTGATAAGGTTAGAAAAAGCTCCCTGATTGTCTCGACGGGGAAGGTCTCCGGGGCGACCGCCGCGTCACGGGTGCTCGGGCTGGTCCGCGAGCAGATCATGGCCTATTATTTCGGGGCTTCCATGGCGACCGACGTATTCGTGGCCGCGTTCCGTATCCCGAATCTCCTGCGTGACCTTTTTGCCGAGGGCGCCCTGTCGGCGGCATTTGTGCCGTTGTTCAAGGAAAAGCTGGTTACCGATTCCGAGGCCGAGGCTTTCAGCCTCGCCCGCACCGTGATAACCGCCATTCTGCTGGTCGTGGGCGGTCTGGTCCTGCTGGGAATCGTGGCCGCGCCGGCCATAGTCTTTATCTCGGCCAACGGTTTCACGGCCGATCCGGAGAAGTTCAACCTCACGGTCGGCCTGACCCGGGTCATGATGGCATATCTGCTGCTCGTTTCGCTGTCCGCCCTGGTCATGGGGATGCTGAATTCGTTCGGCCGCTTCGGCATTCCGGCCTTATCCCCGGCTATGTTCAATCTTGGAATCATTCTGTCGGTAATGGTGATGTATCACTGGTTTGACGTCCCGGTCTATACCATGGCCGTGGGGGTGCTGATCGGCGGGGCGGGTCAACTGGCCATGCAGCTTCCGCAACTCTGGCGGATACGTTTCCGCTTTCGCTGGAGCTTCAATTTCCTTGATGAGACCTTCAAGAGAACGATGCGCCTTTTCCTGCCGATGGCGGCCGGGATGTCGGCCGGGCGGGTCAACATCCTGGTCAGTACGCTGCTGGCCTCGTTTCTGATGGAAGGTTCCCTGTCCTTCTTGAATTATTCTTACCGTCTTATGCACTTCCCCCTGGGGGTGTTCGCCGTGGCCCTGGGGACGGTAGCTCTGCCCAACGCTTCGGAACTGGCGGCCCGCAAGGAGATGGACCGACTCGGTTCGGCTTTCGCGGATGCCGTCAGCCTCAACATGTTTTTGGTCCTGCCGTCGGCCGCTTTCCTGGCCATAATGGGGCGCGATCTGGTCGATGTCATTTACCACTGGGGCGCCTTCTCCGAGTCCAACGCCGCCAACACTGCGCTGGCTCTGCTGCATTACTCGTACGGGCTGGTTGGATTCGCAGCCGTGCGGGTGACCGTACCGATCTACTATGCCCTCAAAGACTCGTCTCTGCCTATGAAGATATCGGTTGTCTCGGTCGTCCTTAATATGCTCCTGTATTACCCGCTGATGAAAATGCTCAACTTCGCCGGACTGGCCGCGGCGACCTCAATCGCCGGCCTGGTCAACTTCGGACTTCTCCTGTACTATCTGCCGCGCAAGCAGGTACCGGTCGCTTACGGGTCGATGTTTCTCAGTTTTGTGCGGATCGCGCTGGCGGCCACGCTCGCCTTCTGGCTGGCGGCCATGATCTCTATAGGAGCGCCGGCCGGCTGGTCCGACGGTGTCGTCCGTATCTGGCAATTCCTTGTCAAGCTGGTCGCGGGTGGGGCCATCTATTTGATTCTGTGCGCCCTTCTGCGGGTCGAGGAAATCCGCCTGGTGATCCGCAAGCTGTCCGGTCACCGTTAGGGAGAAAGGGGGGAGTGTGATCCGGAGCCATCCCAGCGTCTTCGTGCTCGCCCTTGTAGTCATCGGCATTGCGGTGGCCGATCGCCTGCCGCTGTCCCAGTACTTCTACCTCCCCTTCACGGCGATAGCCTTCGGCGCGGCCCTCATGGCGCTGGCAAAGCGGCGCTGGGCTCTCGCCGCTGTGCTTTCAGCCCTGGCCCTTGGCCTGGTATCGGCCTTTCACTTCGGTATGGAGATGTCGGGGGTCGGGGTGCACCACCTCAAGCGTGTGATCGCGGAACCGACCCTGGGTCACGTTTATGGCCGGGTAGCTGACTGGCCGGAACTTCGACATGGCCGGACCGAAATCATCATTGAACTCGATTCGCTCGAAGTTCTGTTGGAGTCAAGACCTGTGGCCCGACCGGTCAGGGGGCGTCTTCTCCTGAAAGTAAGCGACACGACCACCGCCGTCCAGCGGGGTGACCGCGTGGCTTTCCGGGCCCGCCTGTACCCTGTCAGGCCGGGCGGAACCGCCGGTTTCGATTACGACCGCTATCTGGTTCTGCGAGGCGTCTTTGCCCAGGCCTACCTCCCCAGCCTCCTGAACGTCTGGGTGGACAAACGTCCGACCGTAGGGATTCTGCCGCTGGTCGATCGCCTGAGGACGGCTATCCGCCTCAGCCTTGACCGCAACCTGAGCCCTCCAGCCGCAGCCCTGGCCCGGGGCTTTCTCATCGGAGAGACACGCGATATCCCGCCCGAAATCTACCGCATGTTCCGTGACAGCGGCACCATGCATCTGCTCGCGGTATCCGGCTCGAACGTGGCTCTGGTGGTGTTGTTCTTCATGTGGGTGCTGAGGCCCTTTCGGTTCGGAGCCGGTCCCAGGTCGGCCGTCCTGCTGGCTGTCATCGCGATTTTCGCCGGTCTCTCGTACGGTGACCCCTCTGTAATCAGAGCGTCGATCATGGCCGGCCTGGTCATCGGCGCTCGGATGCTTGGCCGCAGCTACGACCTGAACAACATCGTTGCCGCGACCGCTCTTCTGATCCTGCTGGTGGAGCCGGCCCAAATGTTCGATGTTGGTTTTCAGCTTTCTTTCGTCACGGCCTGGGGGTTGATTTTCATCATGCCGCGCCTGGCGGCTCTCTTCCGGGAGTACCACGAGCGCACCTGGTACCGCTGGTTGGTGTTTCCCTTTCTCATTGCTCTGGTCGCCCAGGTCGTTTCCACGCCGATTGTGGCGTATCACTTTGACCGTTTTCCGGTGATAGGGCTGGCGGCCAATCTGGTGATCGTACCGATGGTCTCGCTCGGCGTGGTGGGAATCCTGCTGTTACTTGTTGCCGATCTGATCTGGCCTCTGCTGGGGGCATTTGTCGGCAGCCTGCTCAACCTGTGGCTGGTAGCGGTGGTGGCCGTCCTGCGAATACTGGGTGGCGAAAACATCCCCGTCTGGAATACCGGACACCTGATGGATGCTCCCTTTAGTCTTCCAGGTGTCCTGATGATCTACCTGCTGCTGGTCCTGGCGGTGGTAGCCCTGAGTAAGGGGTGGGCTCGGAAAGCCGCGCTTGCCGTGGTCGCCGTTGCCGCCAATGTCGTTCTGGTTATCGCGGTTGCCGGAGCCTTCTCCGGCTCGGAAGGCCGGCTCGACATTGAGAAGGTGCCGGGCGGGGCAGCCGTATTGGTGCAGTCTGACCGGTCGTCATCTGCGGATCTGATCATCACCCGCCTGAGTCGCAAGACGTACCCGATCGACGAACGGGTCTTCGAGCCCCTGCTGCGGCGTCGCGGTATCGACAAGCTCGGCCGCCTGATTGTGCTGGCGTCGGACTACGACGCCCTTGATGACATCCTGCGGCTGGCCGGAAACTGGTCAGTTGACTCGCTGTTGGCCGGGCGCGGACTCGCGTCGAGCATTATGGATATACGGGCCGGAACAGATTCGACCCTCTACCGAGGGGAAATTATCTTCTTCGGCGGTCGAAGCACCGAGTCTGTCACGCGCGGTTACAGGCTGGGGGAGAAGGTCATACGCCTGGGTGTCGATCCCACTTTCCGGGCCGACATCGTCGATCGCATATCCCCGGAAATATTCGCTTCATCAACGCCAGAGGCCAAGGGGGTGTTGATAGTGGGGGAGCGGTGGAGTCCATCGGCTCACGACTGGATCACGTTGTACCGGTCGGGCTACGATCGGATTGTCTGCGCAGAATTTGAACAGCCGGGAGTGTCGGCGTGGCCCGATCTGGAGTTCGAGCCCGATGCCGTTCCTCCCGATTTCGTGACCGACCTCTCGCGGACCGGTCCCGTGCGTATCAGCTTGTCGTTCTAAGGGCAGGCTGATTTCGGGGGAGGGTCCGCTATTGACCTTAAAGTAAAAGTCCGGTCGTCCCGATAACTATAGAGAATTAGTGCGAATACAGGAAAAAACCGCTTATCGGACTTTGTCCAGGAAAAGACTGACATGAGCCTCTCGGGCAACCTGAAAACGGTCGCGTTTCCGGATATTCTGCAGCTCCTCGCGACCGGCAAAAAAACCGGGATTCTTGAGTGCAAGACCAGTACCCGTCAGAAGGAAATCGCCTTCAAAGACGGCAACATCGTCTTCGCCTCCTCGGTGAACAGCGCCGAAGACCTGCTGGGCAATATGTTGCTCAAGCGGGGACGGATCTCCAAAGCCGATCTGGAGCGCGCCATCAATCTGCACAAACAGACCGGCCGCCAGCTCGGCACCACCCTGATCGACATGGGTTTGTTTGACAAGCAGGAGATCACCGAATGTCTTAAGCTGCAGATCGAAGAGATCGTCTACAATCTCTTTTCATGGCAGGAGGGGGATTTCGTGCTTCACGAAGGCGCCTCCCCCAAAAACGCCCCGTTCCTGGTCGAGCTGGTCACCATGAATGTCATCATGGAGGGTACCCGGCGAATCGATGAGTGGATGGAGATTCAGAAAGTACTGCCGCCCGACGACGTCCTGTTGCGGATGGCCACGTCTCCCAAGGTCAACCGTGATGAGTTGACGATCTCGCTGGACGAGTTCCGTCTTCTGTCGCTGATCAACGGCGAGCGGACTCTGCCGGACCTGATCAACCTCTCCCCGGTGGGTGAGTTCGTTACCTGCCGGGCCCTCTACCGGCTGGTTATCAACAACCTGGTCGAGGTGGCCGGCAAGGCTGAAGCCGCTCAGGACACCCAGAAGGAAGACGAGGAAGAGGTGGTGCTGGCGATCATCTTCAAGCTCTATTCCAACTGCTTTTACCAGATCCGTTCCCGGGTGGAACAGATCCTGGGTGATGACAACGTCCGCTTTGCGACCTTCGCGGCCAAGTATCGGACGGGCCTGACCAACTACTTCCCGGGTGTCGACCCCCGGTCTGACCTGATGCCTCCGTTTGAGAAATTCCTGGCCGCTGCCCGTGCGATACCCCAGCCGATTCGGTATCACTCGCTGATGGCCGGGCTGGAGAAGATGCTGGCCGAGCAACTGCTGCACGTCTATCAGCTGTTGGGTTCGGGCGCGTTCCGCGACGCCGTGACCAAGGTAAAAATGGAAATTTCTGAGCCGCTGGCCAGTCGACGCGAACTGGTCAAGCGCTATTACATCGAAGACAACTTCTACGGCACAATCAAACGAGCCGACAAAATGGTGAAACTGCTGAGAGGTACGCTATGAAGACAGCCACCGCGATATCCGTGATACTGGTAACGGGCGCGAGCAGCCGCGTGGAAGCGACGAATTTCGCCCTCATAACCAGCCCGCCAACCCTGTTGAATCTGGCCGTTCTGCTTCTGGCGGCGGCCGGGGTAGTGGTCGGTCTCCAATTGCTGAAGGTCATGAGGGGTGGATTCCTCTGCCGGGCCTGGCAAGTGCTCGGCGCCGGCTTCGGCGTGCTGGTGCTGGGACAAGTCTCGATTCTGGTTCAGACCTTTGAGATCGCCGCTCTGCCGATGTGGGTGACTCCGGCTTTGATGGTGATTTGGGCCGGCATATTCTTCTATGGAGTCTTCGAAACCAAAAGGATTCTGTCCTGACCGGTTTTGTGTTGACATAACCGCTTGGGAGATATATAAATAACCCTGGCTTGAGATATCCCCAGGCGAACCGGCTGAGGTTTAGATACTTACGAGTGAAAGCTGATGACTGTCGACGTCGAAATAGACAATCGAATTGGCAAGTGTCAAAAGCTCCTGGAGTTGGATCCCAATTCTCAGATCTTTGCCGCTCTTGCGGAAGCCTTCCGCAAAAAAGGCGAGTTGGAGAAGGCGTTTCAAGTCTGCCAGAACGGTCTGAGAATACACCCGAACTACGGGCCGGCTCATATTGTCATGGCCAAGGTAAATCTGGATCGTGGTCTCTATGATTGGGCTGAAGCCGAGTTGGAAAAGGCGCGCCAGGTCGATGGCAACAATCGCACCGTCGAGCTGCTCCTGGCCGAAATCTACATTTACAAGGGCGACTATCAACCGGCGATCAAGCTGCTGAAGAAACTGGCGACCCAGGATCCTCGGAACGACCACGTGCGCAAGCTGCTTGATATCGCCATGAAAATCCCCAAGGAGCAGGAGGAGCAGATAGGCCGGCCGGTGGCCGAGTCGGGGCCACTGACGATGGTTCAGCGGTCCGAGGACGTCTCGCCGGCGCCGGACAAACCTCCCGCGCGCGTGAGTACATCGCAGGTGCTCGTGGAATCGCTCAAAATCCCCGGCCTTGAAGGCGCGCTGTTCATCAATCTTGAAGGTCTGGTCATCGAGTCGCAATGGCGTTCGCGGATGGACTCGACGACTTGCGGCGCCGCGCTGGCGGAGGTGAGCAAATTTCTCGATCAGGAACTTATGAAGGTCTCCTTTGGACGGGTTGGAACGGTGCTGATAGAAACCGCCCGCCAGGTATTCTACCTTTTGCGGATAGCCAACGGCATGTTACTGGTAATCGGCGGCGCCGAGGTCAACCTGGGTACGCTCAGGATGAAGATGGCCGGCTTGATGGAGCGGTTGGAGACAAACTAGGTAAGGGCACATATGGAACTGAACGGTCAAATCAGCCGGCGAATCATCATTTTCTCGCTTGGCGCGATGATACTGCCGCTGGTGGTCTTTCCGGCACGACTGGGTACCGACGTCGCTCGGGCATCGCTCATTAGCGCCCTCTACGAGTTGGTCTACTACAGCATCGTTGTCTACATCTTCCACCGGCATACCACCCTGCTGAAGTTGGTCCAGGGTGCGGGAGTCTGTTTGATCTATCGTATGGCGATGGGAGCGGTGTTTGGCCTGCTGGCCGCCGCCATGTACTCGATGGAAGCCCGGGCGGCTCTTACGCTCGGCATGTCCGGCTATCTGCCGGCGATACTGTTCCATGTCGCCGTGGCGCCGTTCATCCTGAAACCGGTGGTCGCCCAGTTGTATCCGGAGGCCGGGGAGATGCGGCGCCCGAGGCCGGTACCGCCTCCAGGCGAGAGGCGCGATACGAGAAGTGCCGAAGAAACATTGCCCGCAGTAGCTCAAGTTCGTCGGCCGTTGTCGGAGGAGCCGATTGCGCCGGCTCCTTCGCCGCCCCGTCCGGCAGCGCGTCCGGTACCGCGTCCGGCGCCGTCAAAGCTGCCCGAATCGGGAGGAGTTTCGACTCGTGAGGTGAGTGGTTTTGATCGCGCCGTGAATTACGTCGGTGAACACAGTTCGGTCCACCTGGCAGCCGTCGTTGACGCCGAGGGGTTGCTGCTGGCCAGCTACCGGCGCGGCCAGGTCGATCCCGAGGACTGGGCGCCTTTGGCCCTGCTGTTCCTGGACGGCAGCCGCCAGGTACTCGGCCGCGCCCACATGGTCGGGCTCGAAAAAGTGGACCTGGTGCTTAAGGATAAGCGGCTGGCGGTGGCGAGTCCTGAGGGATTTCACCTGCTGGTCCTTTCGGAGCGGCACGATGATGATCTGTTGAATATCCGAATCAACCAGGCGCTCGAAATGATCAACAAGTATGTGGCAGAGCGCTATGGCAGCAAATTGAACCCGAACGCGGAGAGAATACATGTACCAAGTGCTTAGTGACCTCAACAAGACACCTGGCGTGACCGGGTCGATGGTGGTCGGCAACGACGGTATCGTGATTGCCGCCGACCTGGCCTCCGGCTTTGAGGGTGAGACGGTCGGGGCGCTGGCGGCATCGATCACGTCCAACATCCAGAAGTCACTGGATCGCCTGGACACCAATCCCTGGGCTCAGGTAACGATCGAAGCCGACGACGCCAAGCTGTTCTTCACCGATGCCGGGCTGGGCATCCTGGTGGTCACTACCGAGAAGGTGGTGAACATCGGGCTGATCCGGCTCGAAATCAGAAACGCCCTTGAGAGATTGAAACTGTCGACCTGAATGCACGCAGAATAGGATTAGCAGCATGGTATCGATAAACTACTCAGCCCGCGAGGTTTGCTGCAAGATCGTCTACTACGGTCCGGGTCTGTCCGGCAAAACGACCAACTTACAGTACGTCCATTCCAAGGTGCCGCAGAAGACGCGGGGCAAGCTGATCTCGCTGGCGACCGAAGCTGACCGGACCCTGTATTTCGATTTCCTGCCGATCAACATCGGAACCATTAACGATTTCCAGGCCAAGTTCCAGTTGTACACGGTGCCCGGCCAGGTCTACTATAACGCCACGCGCAAACTGGTTTTGCGCGGGGTCGATGGCCTGGTGTTTGTGGCTGACAGCCAGGCTGACAAGATGGACGAGAACATCGAATCACTGGCTAACCTGGAAGAGAACCTTCGCGAATACGGCTACGACATCAGTCAACTTCCCCTGGTCCTTCAGTATAACAAACGTGACCTTCCGCAGGTGCTCTCCGTGGAGGAGCTGAATGCCCGGCTCAACCCGCGCGGCCTGCCGTATTTCGCGGCCTCAGCTCCGGCCGGCAAAGGTGTCTTTGACACCCTGAAAATGATAATCAAGCTGGTGCTCGACAAGACCAAGTCGACCGGTGCGTCGGCTATGGCCCAGCGGGTCGCCCCGGATCCTCCGCCACCCTCCGAGGCCGCCCCATACCCGACCGTCGAGCGGGTGCCGGCCTCCTCGCCGACGAGCAGCGAGCACGCTGAAGGGCCGGCCGCCCAGCCGCAGCCGGTCGGGGTAACCGCGGGCTGGACTCCGCCGCCGGCCGAGGATTCGGCCGCGAAAGCGAAGCTGGACGTTGAGGCTGTCGCCGCGCCGGCAATCCGACCGTACCCTGGCAGCGACCGGGCCTCCGCGGAGCGCCGGGCCGCCCAGATCGGGCTTGGCGGCGGGAACGAGGAGTTGCCGGCGGCTTCTCTTGGCAAGAATATCGGCAGCGATGAGACCAGCCGCTCGGTCGGAGTCTCGAATACAGTTACACCCCAGATGGCCCCCTCGCTCAGGCGACGTGGAGGAACCGGGAAACGTGGTTTCTTCAAGCGCCTGTTCGGGATCAAATAGTACGTTTGGAGGATATTATGTCTGACGACAGTCTGATAATCTACGAAGAAGAAATAGCGACTATTGATGGTCTTCTGAAGAAGATGCTCAAGGGGGCCGAGGCCAAGTGTGCCCTGCTGGTGGACAAGGACGGGCACCTGATCACGCGCCAGGGGTTTACCCATTCGCTTGACACGACCGCCTTGGCGGCCCTCCTGGCTGGTGCCTTCGCCTCGACCAAGGAGATCGCCCGCCTGGTCGGAGAGCCCGAGTTCTCCGTGTTGTTCCACCAGGGCAAGAAGGACCACATCCATATGTCCATTGTGGGCGAGCGGTCCATATTGGTGGTTATTTTCGATGACCGCACCACCATCGGAATGGTCCGGCTCTATGCCAAGGAAACCTCCGACGAACTCACCAGGGTATTTCAGGGCATCCAGGATCGAAAACAGCCGGCCGAGGGGCTCAGCGACGATTTCTCGGACAAGGCCCAGGAACGTTTGAACGACATCTTTCAGGACTGAGTCCGCCCCGATGCCGGGCTGCGGTCCGGGGAGTCGTGTGAAGAACCTTAGCTGCAAATTAGAGTTTAGCGTTACCCATGTCTGCCGAACTTAGTGCCATTCTGGTCAAAGCGGGTAAGATAACCCAGGAACAGGCCGACGCGGCGCTCGAGCGTTCCCAACAGACCAAGGAGAAGTTCTCCAAAATACTCGTCGAATTGGGGGCCGTTTCTTCGGAAGACGAGGTCACGACGTTTGTCGGCAAGCACCTGAAGATCGGCGCCCTGCGCCTGGCTGACGTCGAGCTTAATCCTGAGGTCGTTAAGCTCATACCGCTCGACATCGCCCGCAAGTTCAAGGTCATTGCGATCAGCAAGATTGGCAAGACTCTCCTGGTGGCGATTAGCGATCCCAACAACATCTACGTTCTCGACGCCATCAAATTCATCACCGGCTGCAACGTCCAGCCGGCCATCGCGGCTGAGAACGAGATTGAGAAGGCGATCGAGACCTATTACGCCGATTCCGGGGCCTTGTCTGAAATCGTGAAGGGTCTGGAGGACGACCCGGACCTTGAAGTGGTCTCGACCGAGGATACACCGTCCGATACCGACCTGATGTCTCAGATTCAGGACAAACCTCTGGTCAAGCTGGTCGACTCGATCATCGGTGACGCCATCAGGATGGGTGCATCCGATATCCACTTCGAGATGTACGAAAAGCGGATTCGGGTGCGGTACCGGATCGACGGTGACCTTCAGGAAATGGCGCCGCTGCCCTTCAAGTATCGCGCCGCGATCGTCTCGCGAATCAAGATCATGGCCGAACTGGACATCTCGGAACGCCGGCTGCCTCAGGACGGCCGCATCAAGATAAAGATCACAGGGCGCACGGTTGATCTGCGTGTATCGGTCTTGCCGACCATCTTCGGCGAAAAAGTCGTGATGCGAATTCTGGACCCGATGGCGCTGCGCGTCGACATGACCCAGCTTGGTTTTCGCGAGCCCGACCTGGCCAAATTCCACGAACGTATCCACGCCCCGTTCGGCATAATTCTCGTGACCGGGCCGACCGGGTCGGGTAAAACCACTACGCTGTACTCGGCGCTCCAGAAGCTCAACAGTATCGATGTCAACATCATGACCGCGGAGGATCCGGTCGAGTTCAATTTCGAGGGTATAAACCAGGTCGCTGTCAAACCGGATATCGGACTCACTTTCGCGGCTGCCCTCCGCTCGTTTCTGCGTCAGGACCCGGATATCATCATGGTCGGTGAGATTCGTGACACGGAAACGGCCGAGATTGCCATCAAGGCGGCCCTTACCGGTCACCTGGTCTTTTCGACCCTGCACACTAACAACGCGCCGTCCTCGGTCACGCGACTGATCGATATGGGTACGCCCAACTACCTGGTGGCTTCAGCCACGCAGCTCATTATGGCCCAGCGAATGGTCCGCAAGATCTGCCAGAAGTGTAAGGAAGAAGTCAACTTGACCGCCGAGCAGGTGGAGTCGCTGAAGCTGAGTCCGGAAATGCTGAAAGGCCTCCGGGCCTTCCGGGGAAAGGGCTGCGGTTCCTGCAACAACACCGGCAAATCCGGTCGAACCGGCATTTATGAGGTGATGCCCATCTCACCCGTCATCGAAGAACTCATCCTCAAACAGTCGCCCGAGTCGGCTATCCGGAAGGTGGCTATGGATGAGGGTATGTTCTCGCTGCGAATGGCCGCCGTGGACAAGATGAAGCAGGGCCAGATCAGCATCGACGAGGTCTTCTCCGTGACCGCCTCGGCGTAGTCCGGCCATTTCCTAAATCTCCTGTATTGCAACCACTTAGATCACCGGATTCGGCCGATTTGAGTCAAGATTTCCGCCGTTCTTCCGATAAATGAAATTGAGTGATTAGCCGGATTATTACTGTCTTCTAAGAACAGGAGCTCTCAATGGTCTCTTTGCGCGAGCTGCTGGAGCAAATGGTTCAAATGGGTGCCTCGGATCTGCATCTGACGGCGGGTTCGCCGCCGGTGGTTCGGGTCGACGGAAAACTGCAGCGCATGCCCCATGACATGCTGATGAGCGAGGAAATCAAGAAGATTGCTTACTCCATGCTGAACGAGAAACAGAAGCTCAAGTTCGAGCAGAACTGGGAGCTGGATTTCTCGTTCGGTATTGAATCGATGAGTCGTTTCCGCGCCAATATCTTCATGCAGCGCGGCAATGCCGCCGTGGCCCTCAGGCAAATCCCGTATGAGATCAAGACGTTCGAGCAGCTCGGCCTGCCCAAAGTAATCGCCGACTTCGCCAAGCTGCCGCGAGGACTGGTGCTGGTGACCGGTCCCACCGGCTCCGGTAAGTCGACCACTCTGGCCGCCATCATCGACAAGATCAATAAGGAGCGCCCGGTACATATTATCACCGTTGAGGATCCGATCGAGTATTTGCATCGTCACCAGCTGGCCCTGGTCAATCAGCGTGAGGTTTTCTCCGACACCCCGTCGTTCGCCTCGGCGCTCAAGTACGCGTTGCGTGAGGACCCCGATGTCGTCCTGGTGGGCGAGATGCGCGACCTGGAAACCATCGAATCGGCCTTGTCAATATCCGAGACCGGCCACCTGGCCTTCGCCACGCTGCACACCAACTCCTGCGCTGAGACCATCAACCGTATTGTGGACGTCTTCCCGACGAACCAGCAGGAACAGATTCGCGTAACCCTGTCCTTCACGCTTCAGGCCGTGGTCTCGCAGGTGCTGATCCCCAAAGTCGGAGGCGGGCGGGTTCTGGCGATGGAGATCATGGTCGCCACGCCGGCCATGCGGGCGATCATTCGTGACGATAAGATTCACCAGCTTTATTCGATGATCCAGTCGGGCCAGAAGTACGGGATGAAGACGATGAACCAGTCGCTGGGCGAACTCTACCAGTCCGGCAAAATCACCCTGAACGACGCCATGGGGTGCAGCCAGAACCCGCAGGAGTTGAGCGAGATGCTGTCGCGTCAGAAAGCGCCCGCGTATACCTGAGCCTGCGGCTCGGGATCGAAATGAGAAAGGAATTGTCATATGCCAGTCTTTGAGTATAAGGGCAAGACGCTGGCCGGAGCCGCGGTCCAGGGCACGATGAAGGCCAATACCCGGACTGATCTGGAGCGCGTCCTGCGGCAAAACCGGATTCTGATCACATCGATCAGCAAGAAGGCGCCGGAGCTTGACATCAAGTTCGGAACCGGCATCAAGCGGGTCGAAGTCTCCCGGTTTACGCGCCAGTTTGCGACCATGATCGGGGCCGGTCTACCGATGGTCCAGTGCCTGGAAATCCTCGGCACTCAGATCGAGAACAAGGAACTGGCCAAGATTGTCAACCAGGTAAGGGACGGCGTGCAGGGTGGTGCTACCTTGTCCGACGCCATGAAACGTCATCCGAAGATCTTTGACGATCTCTACACCAACATGGTAGAGGCCGGTGAGCTCGGCGGCGCTCTTGATTCGATTCTCGTGCGTCTGGCCGTGTATCGCGAAAAGGCCGACCAGCTCATTCGTAAGGTCAAGGGCGCGATGGTTTACCCCAGCGTGGTTATGATTGTGGCCGGCCTGGTCACCTTTGCCATGCTTACCTTTATCGTGCCGGTCTTTGCCAAGATGTTCGCCGGGCTCGGCGCGGAACTGCCGGAACCGACCAAAGTTGTGCTGGGTATTTCGCACTTCCTCAGCAGCAACATCCTGTACCTGCTTCTCGGGACAATCGGTCTCCTGATCGGGTTCTTCTACTGGAAGAGGACCCCTCAGGGCGGGCTGGCGGTGGACAAGGGCATGTTGCGAACGCCGGTGCTGGGTAACCTGATCCGGAAATCCTCGGTGGCCCGCTTTACCCGCACTCTGGCCACTTTGCTGGCTTCCGGCGTGTCTATTCTCGAAGCGCTGGAAATCACGGCCAAGACGGCCGGCAACAAAGTGGTGGCACGGGCTATTAACCGCTCGGTCGTGGCCATTGCCGAAGGCGATACTATTACCGGCCCGTTGAAGACTTCCGGGGTGTTCCCTCCGATGGTGATCCAGATGATCGGGGTGGGTGAGAAAACCGGGGGTCTGGACGAGATGCTTAACAAAATCGCTGACTTCTATGATGAAGAAGTCGACGAGGCGGTGGGCGCCCTGACCTCGATTATCGAACCGGTCATTATTGTTTTCATGGGTATTGTCATCGGCGGCATCATGATTGCCATGTATCTTCCGATGTTCGATATCATCGGCAAGTTCAATTAGTCGGCGGCCGACGCCGGATGAGAACAGGCATTATTAATGGGCGGCACCCCCCGGGTGCCGCTTGTCGTATGGCTGAACGACGCGACCCACAGAGACTCTCGTTATTCCTGCCGCTCCGGCTGGCTACTTATGTCATCCTGATCGCCGTCGCGGTGGCCTGGATGGATGCCCCCCGTTATCTTCACCTTCAGGTCATCGCCTACTCGCTCGTGACCCTGGCTTTTGCCGTCAGCCTGGCCCTGGAAAAGCGCTTCGGCTTGAGACAAACCACCCGACTGCTGACGGCGCTGCAGGTCCTCTTTGAAATCGCACTGGAGTCGGGCATCATTTATGTCACCGGTAATATTCACTCACCCTTCTCGGCGCTCTTCGTCCTGACTATCGTCTCGGCAGCTCTGGCCTATCGCATGGCCGGGACCCTGGTGGTGGCGTCGCTCGTGTCGACCGCCCATGCCTATGTTATCTGGCTCGGGCTCAACAAGGGATCGGGAACGCTCGACGTCCAGGCGCTGAAGACGATTTTTTCCTCAAACGAATCCGCCTTCTACGGAATCCTGCTCCACATTCTCATTTTCTACCTGATTGCCTTCATTTCCGGGTATCTGGCCGAGCGATTGAGCCGCCAGGTCCGCCAGCTCCAGGATGCTTCCAGTGCCCTCAGACGGGCCCGCCTGGAGACCGACGACATCCTGCGGCATCTTAACTCCGGATTGCTCACCGTTGATGCGGCCGGCCATATCATCTATTTCAACCGGGCTGCCGAACGGATCCTCGGATATCGTGAAGAGAACGTCAAGGGCATGACCTGCACCGACGTTTTCTCGGAGCGCATGCCCGAACTGGCAGAATGCCTGATGCGGGGGGTCGATAGCGGTGTTGCCTACCCGAGGGAGGAACAGGAGATTGTCGATCTCGACAACCGCCGGGTGCCGCTCGGTCTGTCCACTTCGATCCTGACCGAGGATTCCGGCGAGCTGCGCGGCGTGATTGCCATCTTCTCCGATCTGACCGAGGCCAAGGAACTGGAGCAGAAAGTCCGCAACAGCGACCGCCTGGCCGCCGTGGGCGAGCTGTCCGCCTCCATCGCTCACGAAATCCGCAACCCGCTGGCGGCCATCTCCGGCTCGGTTGAAGTCCTCCACCGAGAACTCGAACTGGAGGGCGAGAATCATCGGCTCATGGCCCTCATAATAAAGGAATCCCAGCGCCTGAACAAGATTCTCACCGACTTTCTGGTCTATGCCCGGCTGGGCCGCCCGGCTTACAACAAGGTTGAACTGTACCATATCGTGGCCGATATCCGGGAGCTTCTGTCCCGGCACGAGCCGATGTCAGACAACGTTACGCTGCGTTTTGACTCCGATGAGTCAATCGTGTATGTGATCGGAGACGAAGACCTGATCCGGCAGCTCCTCATGAATCTGGCCATCAATGCCTGCGAGTCGTTCGAGGGACGGCCGGGTGAGGTTGTTTTCAGCCTCAGCCGCGACCACGTCCATCGGCTCGTCCGACTGAGCGTCAGCGATAACGGCCCCGGAATCGATCCGACTTTGCTGAATAAGGTCTACGAGCCCTTCTTTTCCACCAAGAAATCCGGTACCGGACTCGGACTGGCCATCGTTCACCGTATCTGCACGGCTCTGAAGCTCCAGCTGCA
>SMTZ1_10000688_pt1 | contig 32323 bp, 21 predicted proteins | sample DeeMarSWOR136_30_FD_25667 | JGI IMG/M metagenome (IMG submission 25667) | reverse complement strand
CCAGAAGACGGTCGATACCCTCGCCGGATTTCGAGGAAATGTTGACTGCGATCACCTTCCCGCCCCACTCTTCGACCAACAGATTGTGATTGGCCAGCTGGGTGCGCACCTCATCGGGGTTGGCCCCCGGCTTGTCGATTTTGGATATCGCGACCACGATAGGGACGCCGGCCGCCCGGGCGTGATCGATGGCTTCGAGCGTCTGGGGCCGCACACCCTCGTCGGCCGCTACGATCAGCACCACGATATCGGTAATCTGAGTCCCGCGGCTCCGCATGGCCGTGAAGGCCTCATGACCGGGAGTATCGAGAAAGACAATCCGGCTGCCGTTGTGCTCGACCTCGTAAGCGCCGATGTGCTGTGTGATGGCGCCGGCCTCACCGGCTACGACATTGGTTTTGCGGATGTAGTCGAGTAGCGAGGTCTTGCCGTGGTCGACATGACCCATCACCGTAACGACCGGGGCCCGTGTCTCCAGACCTTCCTCGTGTTCCTCCTCGCGGGCCTCTTCGCCGACCTCGGCCTGCTGCTTGATGTCGAAACCGAATTCCCCGGCCACCATCTCGATGCTGTCCAGATCGAGGCGCTGGTTGATAGTGGCCAGCATACCCATTTCCATGAGCTTGGCGACGACTTCAGCAGGCTTGTGGTCCATCACTTTGGCCAGTTCCGCCACGGTTATGAACTCACTGACTTCAATGACATTCTGGTCACCGACCTCAGCGTCATTATCGCCGGCCGCTTTTCTGTATTTCCGCTTGGGTTTGCTGCCACTCAGATCGGCCATAGTGGCGCGGAAGCTACGCGCGACCTCGGTCTGGTCCACCTGACGGCGTTCTTTTTTCTTCTTGCGGTCCTTGCGGCGCTTCTTCGCCTCGGTCTTCCTTGGTGGGGAGGCGGCCGGTTGCAGGCGCGGCACGCCGCGCTCCGGAGCCGGTGCTTTCTCAGGCTCCTCCTTCTTGGGCGGAGCTGCCTTGATCAGTTTTCCGCGCGTGAGGCCGTCGATCTTGGCCAGAACGTCTGACTCGGATGCCGCTTGCGCTGCGGCCGCGGCTTCGGCCTTGGCCCGCGCTTCCGCCTCCGCCTTATGGCGCTCGGTCTCCAGGACCGCCTTGCGCTTCTGCTCCATTTCGAGCTTGGCTTGACGCCGCTCCTGGGCGAACCGGAGGCTGACCGCATTCACCACATCGGGGGTAGCCACCGACATGTGCGACCTGATGGGATAGCCCATATCCTGGACGATCTTCAGCATGGCATGGGCCGAGACCTTGTATTCCTTGGCCAAGTCATGAATCTTCTTTGTGGTCGCCGCCATGCTTTGTTACCTCATTCCACTTCCGGTTCGCTTCCCGCGGTACCCTGCTCCGACCGAGTATTATTCTTCCGCCTCCTCGTCGTCAGCGGCAGCTATCCCGGCTCCTTCTTCGTCCTCGATATCATCCAGATCGGGCGCTTCCGCTTCCATGACTTCGTCGATCTCCGAGACGTAGTCGGGGGAGTCCTCAAACAGATCGGCCTCGCTCAGCTTAGGCTCGGCCGGCTCAGTTGGCGTGACGCCGGCCTCGACGGCGTGGCGTTTCATATACTCATCCTCAAGCTGCGCCACCATCTCCTGAGCGCGCTCGATCAGTTTCTCGGCGGTCTTTTCTCCGATCCCCTCGATCTTGGTCAGCGATTCCACGGTGGCCTGGGCCAGACGCTGCACCGAACTGATGTTGGCAGCCACCAGCCGGTCGCGGATCTTGGCGCCAATGCCTTCCACCTGGCTGACCGGCATCAGCATCTCGGCCTCGCGCTTCCTCTCCTCGTTGAACTGAGTCTCCGAGAGAATGTTGACCTTCCAGCCGGTCAGCTTGGAGGCCAGACGCGCGTTCTGACCGTTCCGCCCGATGGCCAGCGACAGTTTCTCGTCCTCCACCACTACCGTCATCTTCTTCTCAATCTCGAACGTGTCGATATGGACTACCTTGGCCGGCGCCAGCGCCCGGGTAACAAACACTTCCGACGCTGATGTGTACGGCACAATGTCGATCCGCTCGTTGTTAAGTTCCCGCACGATGGCCTGGACTCGCACCCCCTTGATGCCGACACACGCCCCCACCGGGTCGATCCGATCATCCGAAGAATAGACGGCAATCTTGGCCCGCTCGCCCGGCTCCCGTGCAATCGCTTTGATTTCGATCACCTTCTCGAAAATCTCCGGGACTTCCATAGCGAAAAGGGCCTTGAGGAACTCGTTGTTGATCCGCGACAGAATGATCTGCGGCCCGCGCGCCGTGAGCTGGACATCCTGGATGTAGGCTCGCACCCGATCACCCTGGCGAAACTTCTCGCGCGGAATCTGCTCCTTGATGGGCAGGACGCCTTCCCCGCGCCCCAGGTTCACAATAACATTTCCTTTGTCGATCTGCTGAACCACCCCGGTGACGAGCGTGCTGACCTTGTCGATAAACTCGCTGTAAATCCGTTCGTGCTCGACATCGCGGATCTTCTGAACCAGTATCTGTTTGGCCGAGGAAATGGCGTTGCGGCCGAATTCGGTCTCGTAATCCAGGTACAGTTCGAGTTCGTCACCCAACTCGGCGGCATCGTCGATCTTCTTGGCCTCGTCCAGGCTAATCTCCATGTCCCTGTCGATGACGTTATCGACGATCTTCTTGGTGACAATCATGAACAACTCGTTGGCTTTGCGGTCAAAGCGGAACGAGATGTTGTCGGTATTGGCGTATTTCTTCTTGGCCGCCGCCAACAGGCTGGCCTCCAGAGTCTGAACCACCGAGTCGAAGTCGATGTTCTTCTCTCTGGCGATAAGCGTCATTGCTTCAAGCATGTCGAAAGGCATACCTGATATCTCCATCAAAACACGATCTGGGCCTGTCTGATATCGGTCAGATCGATCGTGATTACCTCATCATTGACTCTGAACTCAACTCGGTCGGCAGCGGCCGAGACTATCTCGCCGGTGAAACGCTTACGGGTGTGATCCTGAAACTCGACCCGCACCGTCTCTCCGACCCGGTACTTGTAGTCACGTGGTGTGAGCAGTGGCCGATCAAGGCCGGGCGACGATATCTCCAGAGTATAACCGTTTTTGAAGAGATCGGTTCCAGCCAGGATATCATCGACCATCCGGGACAGCCGGGCGCACTCGTTGATCGTCACACCGTCAGCGCCGTAGACAAAAAGCCGGATGGTGGTGGCCGTCCGATATCGGGACACAACTACCTCGGCCAACTCAAAGCCCTGGTCCCGTAACGGCGCCTCGACCAGATCGCTAACTACCTGCTTCACTTCTACTTTCATAGCTCAAACAACATCAAAAGAGTGGGCTCCTGCCCACTCCTAGAACTTACTATAATAGAGAAGAGTTGACAGCGGCGCAACAACTTTGTGGCTCAGTTGAGGCCCTCGGCCAGCCTCCTGACCGCTTCGACAATCCGGTCAACCGGCGTTAACTCAACTTTGTCGCAAGAGCGCGCCTTGAGCTCTACCTTACCATCTTTCAACGACTTATCGCCAATAGTGAGGCGAATCGGCAGCCCGATCAGGTCAGCATCGTTGAACTTCACCCCCGGGCGCTCCTCCCGGTCATCAAGGAGCACCTCGATCCCCGCCTCCGTCAGCATCTCATATATCCGGTCGGCCGCTTCACCCTGGGCCGGCGAACCATATTTGATGGGCACAATTTCGACCAGATATGGGGCGATGCTCTTCGGCCAGATAATCCCCTTGTCGTCGTGGTACTTTTCCAGAGCCGCCTGGGGTGTCCGGGTGATTCCGATGCCATAGGAACCCATAATGCAGGGCTTCTCGTTGCCCTCGGCATCGAGGAATTTCGCGCCCAGCGCCTCGGAGTACTTGGTGCCCAGCATGAACGTGTTGCCGACCTCGATACCGTCCTTGACCACCAGCTCACCCCCGCACCGCGGGCAGAAATCGCCGGCCCGAGCCTTGGACAGGTCAATGACGCGGGTGGCCTTAAAATCGCGACCCAGGTTGACGTTGATAATATGCTTCTCATTTTCGTTGGCGCCGACCACGAAGTTCTTAAGCTCGGTCACCAGCGGGTCGACCAGCAGCGGGACGCCTTGCTCGAGGCCGATTGGCCCGGCGAATCCGACGGGCGCTCCGGTCAGCCGCTCGACCGTCTCGGCGTCAGCCATCTCCAGTGCAATGGCCCCAAGCGCGTTCTTCAGCTTAATCTCATTGAGGTCCCGATCGCCCCGTATAAGCGCTGCCGCCGGCCTGCTATCGGCCATATAGAGCAGGGTCTTGACCAGCCGGGTGGCGTCGACTTTCAGAAACGCGGTTACTTCTTCGATGGTCGCCGCGCCCGGCGTGTCCACGGTTTCCCGGTCCTTCAAGTCCTTGTCAATCTGTATTTTGGCGCCGTCTTTGAAAGTAGCTTTTTCAATGTTGGCGGCGTAGTCGCACTTCCGACAGGCGGCGATTTTCTCCTCGCCGGCATCGGTGTCCACCAGTTGCATAAACTCATGAGCTGCCTTTCCCCCCATCGCCCCGGTGTCCGACTCGACCTTGAGCACGTCCAATCCGGCGCGCCGGAAAATAGCGTAATAGGCGTCCACCATCGCCTGGTAGGACCGGGCAAACGACTCCTCGTCGGCATCGAACGTATAAGCGTCCTTCATGATAAACTCCCGCCCGCGCATCAGGCCGAACCGGGGACGGATTTCATCCCGGAACTTCACCTGGATCTGGTACAGGTTGAGCGGCAGTTGCCGGTAGCTGCGGATCTCCCCCGCCACCAAATCGGTGACCGTTTCTTCGTGGGTACCGCACAGCACCATCTCATGCTGGTGGCGGTCCTTCATGCGCATCTGTTCGGGGCCGACCGACTGATACCGTCCGGTTTGCTGCCACAGCTCGGCCGGACAAAGGACCGACATGGTAATCTCGAGCGCCCCCGCTTTGTTCATCTCCTCACGGACGATCTGGGAGAACTTCTCGATTACGCGCTGCATGAGCGGCAGGTAGACATAGACGCCGGCGGCCAGGCGACGGATGTAGCCGCCGCGAAGCAGCAGTTGATGGGAGATCAGTTCGGCTTCGGACTGATTCTGTCTCAGGGTCGGGATGTAGCTCTGGCTCCACCGCATCTATTAAGTCCTTACTATCCGGTCGCTTATCACTGAGGCCGCAGGCCCGCCAGGGCTCCGGCGCGAAGCTTTCAAAATACGGAATCGGCGGACGGGCGCAATTCTAAACTGGGGCCAATAGCGGATTCCTTGGCGCCGGTCGGCGGCGTTGAAAATTATTGCCCGAGACTGCTGTTTATGCTATGTATTCTCAGCCCTGTTGGCGGCGAGGGACATACGGTTCCCCGCCTGTAGCTACCAGCCAACAAGTGCGCCTGTGCCCCCGTGGTGTAACGGATAACGCATCGGCCTCCGGAGCCGGTAATTCAGGTTCGATTCCTGACGGGGGTATTTCACAGGTATTTGCATAAGAGACTCGAAATACATTGAAGCCACTATAACTGGACAGGCTTTTGGGCCTGCGGAAAGGATGCGCCTCATGGAATTGCACGATTGCGTTCAGCTCGTCCAAGAACTTGGCCCTGTTATCGGTGTCATGGCAGTCGTCCTCGGCACCGTGATCGCGGGATGGTTCCAACAGCGGGTGACACGAAGTCAAACGGCCGACGCCCACCGGTCTCAGCTTCAGTTGCTGGAGGAGACCCACCGCCAGAACATCGCCGTTCTTAGTATCCAGCAGAAAAGGGAAGAGGATTTGCGGATTCGCCAGTTCGCAGAATCTGATCGGGCCGACAGATTGGTAGTCATTGAGTACGTTGATCTTCTGCTGCCACGGCTGATCGAGGTGTCCGCAATTCGCTACCTCGCTGCCGACAACAAAGATGCTGATGAACTGCGCAGGTATCAGCAGCTACAGCGCTACATGTCGGAGCAGAGCGTTGAGCCTGCACATCCTGAGAAAAACCTCGGCCTTCGAATGGCATTCCTCTTGTTCCAGCTCATTGGATCACTCAGAATCGCGCTCAGTGCTAGGTGGACGCGACCACTGACTGATGAACAGACCACATTTCTATCTCATTGGGAGAGTCATCTAGAACCCATGATCTGTTCGGGGAGATACCCGGGCAAGGAGCTTCTCTACCGTGAGCAGGTAGAGATTGTCAGCGCAGAGATGCTCGCATCACCGGAAACGGCCAAAGTACCTCGGCCGATCAATTGGAAGGAGTTCTGCGACAAGTGTGTGGCGGAACCGGCCTTGAAAAGACTCGCTGATGTCGTCGCGGGGAAGCTGCGGTTTATCTTCGACGAAGCTAATAGCCTTCCGCCGCGGAAGGCGATGCAGTGTCGACTGGCAATCATGGCTTTGTATCTAATCAAGCTAAGCAAGGATGCAGGCAACGACTCTTGGGCTAGAAGCGAAGAAGGATTATGGAACATCGTACGCGACTGGTTCAGGTGGGAGTCGGATCAGGGCCAGGAGCCGCGCTGGTTTGTATTTAAGTTCGGGGACGCTGCGACTCAAACTGAATAGGAATCGTATACATAGTATCTATGTATGAAACTCACAGCCGATTATGATTTCCCTGTGCGGACCCGTTGGCATCCCGAGTCTCTGAGGTGTGGCACAACTCCTTTGTGCTACGGATTCGTCTTCAGCCTGAGAAGGCGGTCGCGGGCGTCCTGCAAAAGGGCCAGGTCGGGGTCGGCGTTTTTCCAGGTCTCAAGGAAACGCTCATAGTGGCGGATAGCTTCGGTCGGACGTTCCGTTTTCTCGTACGCCAGACCGAGATAGAAGTGTGATTTGGCATTCCAGACGCACAGCACCAGGCTCCAGGGGTGAGTAATGTCCTCGGCCAGTTGCTTGAACTCAGTGATAGCCTGGTCATACCGTCCCGCCGCCAGTTGCGCCCGCGCTTTCATGAACTGGAAATCGTAGTAGTCACCATACTCGACCGCCTGCTCCAAATGGTCAGCCGCCGCAGTGCTGTTGCCGCGCGCCAGCTCAATACAGCCCATGGCGTAATGGTAGGCCCCGCCGATTCGCGTTTCCCCGCTTTCAGACTCATCCTTCAGCACCTGAGCAATAGCCTCGGCTTGTTCAAAGTCTCCCCGTTCGGCCAGCACCTGGGCGTAAGTACAGCGATAAAGCGGACTGGCCTGGGCCACGACCTCGCTGTGCACCCGAATGGCCAGTTCATGCTCCGAGCAGGCCCGATCAAGTTCACCTTGCTCAAGATAAATCAGACTCTTAAGGAAGTGTTTGAGGGAGCGGTTGCCCTCGCGTCCGGACGTCGCCAGCTCCATACGGTCAGCTGCGATGCCGTCATCCAGAAGCTTGAGCGCATCCTTCAGCTTGCCCTGATACTGCGGAACCAGCGCCAGGTAGGTACGCGCCGCCGACCGAACCAACCGTTTGCCGCTGGCCGCAGCCTGATGGAAACGAGCCGAGGCTTTCTCGTAAGCACCTTTGAACATATAGAGCGCACCAAGCTTGATCTGACAGCCATAGTCCAGGAAACCGGAGTCGATGGCGCACACTTTTTCTGCGGCCGCGATAGCCGAATCGAGTTCTCCCATGAAAATCAGCAGGTCCGTCTTGGTGTCGTACGGGTTAGCGTCCTCGGGCGCAACCGCGATGTATCGCTCTACTGCCTCCAGCGCTTCCGGATACCGGTCGGCCACGATCAGGTAGTAAACCAACTGATTCAAGGCGACTTTGTAACCGGGGTCGATGTCAATAGCTCTATTTGCCAGCCGGATGGCTTCGGCGTAGTTTTTCATCCCGGCTTCGTACTCGGCCAGATCGACCATAGCGGCCTTTTCATCCGGATATCGCGCCAGCAGCTCGCGCAACAGGCGGGCATACTGGGCGGTATCGCCGCTGATGGAGGCGTCGACACTTCTGATATACAAGCGCTCGCGCTCGGTTACGCGATCCGAGTATTGAACAGCCTTGGCGATCAACTCGGGTCGGCCAAACTCCCACCTGGACAGAAAGTAATAGGCCATGGCAAAGGTTGAATCATAGTCCAGGGCTCGCTCGAAACATCTGGCCGCCTCGGTCCGATCGGCCCTATTATAGTAATACAACCCCTCCAGATAGGCGCGGTAGGCATCATATGAGTGAGTCGTAACGTCAGCCACCGGAATGTCCGGCTCCTGGCCTGCCTCAACCGGCAGGTTCAGCGACCGCTTGATGCTGATCGTCAGCCGATCGACCGCGGCAAACAGGTCTTCATCAGCGTCAGCCCGAACCTGATCGGCGGCGACGACCCGGCCCGAAGTTGCCTCGGTTACTTCGCACGTAAGAACAATACCCGGCCCGGTTTCCAGAATAGCCCCAGTGAGAACCCACCGCGCCTGGCATTTCTCCGCAGCCAGCGCGGCCAGATCGATTCCGCCGCTGTCGGTTTGTCCCCGATCGCCCATCTGCCGGGCGACATCGCCCAACCGTTGGGCCGATACCACATGCACATATTGGGATTGCGAGAGATCGGTGATCAGCAGGTTCGACACGACCTGCCCCAGGTACAGGCTGTCTTCCGGATCGGTCACGTTTTCAAAAGGGAGAATCACCAGCCGGTTTTCAGCGGCCACGGCTTCGGACGTGGGTCGGATCTCTATCTCCCATGGCTGGACGACGAGCAGCACCAGCACGGCAACTGCTGCCAGCGACATCGGAACAATAGACCGCCACCTGCTTCGACGCCCGGCCCTGGCCGCTACACGCTCGGCGCCCGCCGGTGAGGCCTCCCTGACCACGCCGTCCACACAGTCACGCACCTGAGGCGAATGCCTGAGGTGTCGTGCCACGGACTTGAATTGCTCAACCTCATTGCGGCAGGAATCGCAATCCATCAAGTGGAGTTCAAACTCTTCCTGTTGGACCTCGGTCAGCAGACCGAGCTCGTACAGATGGAGCCATTCCCTGAGTCTGGGATCAGGGCAGTCCGACATTACTCCACGACTCCCCTTTCGAGGCAGTTCTTAAGCATGATCCGCGCTCGGGACAGGATCACATACAGATTGTTGGGCGAAATGATCATCCTTTCGCATATATCCTCAGCTTTGTATCCCTGGTACTTCAAATTCAGTATCCGGGCGTATCTCAGATTCCGGCGGGCCAGCCTGCGCAGACAGTCCAGCAATTGAGGCAGCAGGGCCGGATCAGCCACGAATGATCCATGCATGCTCTCGTGCTCGATACCCGGGGAAGCAGTCTCGCCACGCCGCTTCCGTTTCCGCACATAGTTGCGGATCTCGTTAATCAGCACCTTGTACGCCCAGGCTGCAAAACTGGTCCGGAAGACAATATTCCGGTATTGCGAGGCAATCTTCATCAGTGCATCCTGGACAATTTCGAGTGCCTCCTCTTCCTCCCAAATCCTTCGATACGCGAACAACCGGAATCTTACAGATAGAGCCTCAAAAAGCCGTTCTTCGTCAGCCTTGCCGCCGTTCCGGGTGATCTCAAAGAGTTCGTCGATGGTCAAACGCTACCTCAACAGCCAGCCGTGGCTTCAGCATACGAAGCCCGACCGTTCACGGCAACCGTTAACTAAAACGACTCACGCCCTATTTTTCTTGAAAGAAACCCCGCGTTGGCGACTCAACCGGCATAACAGAGGTCCGAGTCGATCTGCTGGGGATGCGCGGTCTGCGCCGATTCGCCCCTCAGAGGAATCGGACCCCTTTCGAGCAATTGAAAAGCGAGTCGGCCTGGTTCCAAGTAATTGGTTGGTGCGATTGTGAGCGAGGTTACAGTCGGGACCAGGCCCTCGTGTATATACCGATACCACACCAAACATGAAACCAGCGGGCGGCTACGACACCGGGCGAACTCATTTCACCGGCCTCACGACCCAAGCCGGGCAAGTCGCTGCCGAGCATCCGAAACCGATTCCAACCCGGGATCGGCGTACTTCCACAGGTCAAGGAAAGTCTGATATTCCTGCGCCGCCCTGTCATTCCAGCGCGATTTTTCGTAGGCCCTCCCCAGGTAATAGTGCAGCTTGACGTCGTCGATCGGATTGGTCAGTCGGCCTGCATGGTATATGGACGACAATCTCTGAAGCAGTTCCACCGCCTTACCCAACTGGTCCGCTTCGAGATAAGCCCGGGCCAGCAGGTAGTTGGTCTGAAAATCGCTCACGACTGGGGTCAGAGCCGCAGCTTTCTGGAGTTCTTCGGCTGCCCCCCCCGGATTGCCCCTGGCCAGCTCGATGCCTCCGGCCGCCCAATACTGATAGCATGGGGCTTCTCCGGTCGCGTCAAAGTGGGCCGTCAGGCTCCGGCGAATGCTGTCGGCCCCTGCGAAATCGCCCTTCTGCGCGAGGTAGTGTGCTCGGATATAGCCGAAAGTAATGCTGTCATGGGGTGAGGATCGCCGATTGATCGCGATAGCCGAATCGATCTCGGCCAGAGCCAGGTCCAGGTTCCCTATCTCGGCATAGATGCCGGCCTTGAGTCTATGGGAGCCGGCTCGCTCGCCCTCCTCTGTACCTGCGGCCACCAGGTCCTCTTTGACGGCCTCGGCGGTGCTATCAATAGCCGCAAGAGCGGCGGCGAACCTCCCCTGATGAACCAGAACCCTGGGCTGATAGTAGTGGGCCAGCATCCGAACCGGTAATTCGGGTGAGTGTCTCAGGGCGGCCAATAGACTGTCCGCCTCAGCGTTCTGAGCCAGCATGATGTACATCGCGGCCAGCTTGAACGCTGAAACTGTGAAATCCGGCTTGATTTTCAGCGCCTGTTGATATGACTCGATCGCCATTTGAGGATCGCCGTTGGATGCGCATAAATCGCCGCGCGTGTCGTACGGGTTGGCCTCCCCGGGCGCGAGCGAAATATACCTGTTGATGGTTCCGATAGCGTTGGCGAAATCTTGCATCTCGCTATAGGCATAAGTCAGATTGTTGTAGGCGTTGCGGTACAGTGGATCGATGTCAATAGCCCGTTGCAGGAAAAACACCGCAGAATCAAGTCTGTTTTCGTGCCAGTGGTACAACCCCAGTCGATAGTAGGCCTCTTTCTCGTCGGGATACCGATCGACAATCTGGCGGAGTTGAGAGATCATTTCCTGTCGGTCATCGTCCAATTCAGCCGCGTACGCGTGGATATACCTTTGCTCCACCCAGCTGGCGCCGCCGCTGTATTGGACCGCCCTGTCGACCAGGGTGCGATCTTTGAACATGGCCAGATAGTAATAGGCCATGGCAAAGGTGGAGTCGTACCCGATCGCTTTCTCAAAGGCCTCGACCGCCTCCCGCCGGTACATTCGCTCTACATATTCGAGCCCTTCCAGATAGCACTGAAGAGCCTCCCGCGAGGAGGTAGTCACCTCGGCCACCGGCCGGTCGGCTTCCGACCGGGCTCCCTCGGGCAGCGACATATCGGCCCGCACTTGTTCCGCCAACCGATCCACCAGTGCAAAGACCGATTCGCCCGGTGCGCCAATGACCTCCTGTGATGCAATGACCACGCCGCTGCCGACGTCGGTCAGTTCTGACCATACTCGCAGGCCTTCACCGGACTCAATCACCGTACCGGTCAGCAGCCGCCGGGCGGAGGCTCGGTCGGCGATTTCTGTTGCCAAGTCCGGCGATACGCCAGCGCTGTCCGATTGACCGAGAAGCCGACCAAGATCACTCACCCGCTGGCTGGAGACCACTCGGAGAAAACGCGACTCTGACAAGTCGGCAATGAGCAAATGAGCCACAATTTCACCCAGGCGGCCCGGGTCGGTCGGAGCGCTCAAGTTCTCGAACGTGATAATGACCAGCCGGTTCTCCCCCGCGACTGCTTCATGAGTCGGCCGAAACTCGAGCTGCCAGGGACGGAGAATGAGTACGACCAATACGACCGCCACCACCAGGGAAAGTCTGACCACGGCACCCCAGGACGACCTGGAAGCAGACTTACGTCCCGGTACGGTCTGGTGTGGAACGGTGTCTCGAACGGGCCGCCCGCCAAAGGCCTTGCGCACGGATTCGGACTCGCGCAGGAGTCCCGCCAGTGGAGCGAACTTCTCAGCCCTGGCGAAACAGTGCTCACATTCCAGGAGATGGAGCTCCAGAGCAGCCCTGTCGGACTCGTCCAGCATGCCCAACTCATAGGCATACAGCAACTTCGCCAGACGCTTATCGGTACACCCGCTCGTCATTTGGAATCTCCCGTGTCGAGACAATGCGCCAGCATCGCCCGGGCCCGTGACAGAATCGTGTATAAATTGGTCCGGGTCAGTTTCAGCCGGGCACAGATTTCAGCCACCGTATAGCCCTGGTAATGCAGGTTCAGGATTCGGGCATGACGCTGATTCGCCCGGTTCACCTGCTGAAGACAGTCCTGCAGCCTCCGTTCGAGATCGGGCTCCGGGTTGGCGGAAACCTGGCCATCAAACTTGATCCTCTCTTCCTCCAGCTTTCGGTCGTGCCGGGTTCTGGTGCTCAGGTAGGTTTTCAGCTTGTATGTCAGGACCTGGTAGGCCCAGGCCGCGAAACTCGACTCGAAGTCGATCTGTCGGTACTTCTCGAAGATCGTCTTCAGGCTATCCTGAATCACCTCCTCGGCGTCGGCCTCATTCCTGATTCTCTGTCTTGCAAACAGGCGAAATCTTGCATACAGACGACGAAATAGCTCATCCTCGGTCGAGCGATCACCGGTACGAGCGATTGCCTGTAATTCGTTGATTTCCAATACCGACGGTCCCGATCAGTGTTTCGACCCGGCTTCAGTATAGCTCATCGGCGAGACGGACACAATGCCGCATGGCGGCCCGCCGGGAAGAACGTTGGGCGAAGGTACACTCTTCTTCCTGGCGCAAGAAACCCGGCTTAGATGAGACTCTGACTTAGTTCGAAGTCACTGTATGCAGTCAGCTTGCAGAAGGAGAACTCCCATGAAGGTCATCACCGTTGCCCTCGCTTCCGTCCTCCTGGTTTCCGGAGTCCCGTCGTACTCACAGGACTACTGGGACAGGCCGGAAAGCGTATCGTATGATCCGACCTATAACCGCTTTCTGGTTTCGAACTACGATTCCGGAAACATAGTGGCGGTCGACCAGGATTTCAATCCTTCAGAGTGGTACACCGGCCTTGTGCACGGCTACGGCTGTCAGGTAGCCGGCGACCGGCTCTATATATCAATCGCAAATGACCAGGTGGTGGGCATAAATCTCGATACCCGCCAGATCGAATGGACGCTTACGATTCCCAGCGTTAACAATGTGGACGGAATTACCTGGGATGGCGGCAATTTCCTGTACATAGTCGATACGTACGGGAGAATTCTCAAGGCGGATATTGCCGCGCAGAGCTACGACGTGCTGGTCACCGGCCTGAATAACGGCATACAGGACATCGTCTACGACGGCGCGCATAATCGGCTTCTGGTCGCAGCTTATTTCGCCGACAATTCCGTGCTGGCCATTGACCTTACCAGCCTGGCCGTGACCTCGGCCATGTCAGACGACCCGGGGTACCTGGACGGGATTTGCATGAACGATGACGGCAGCGTTTTCCTCTCGTCACACGCGCTGGGTGGTATTGTCTGGCGGTGGGACGGAGGCTATGACTCCCCGCGCGCGCCGGTAGCGACCAGCCTCAATCAGCCGGCCGGATGTTGTTACAACAATACCGCCGATGTGCTCGCCGTGACCTGCTTCGGCGGTGACTCGGTAGCTTTTGTCAACTTCGGTGATCCCGACCAGGATGGAATCCCGTGGCTCATGGACAACTGCCCCGAGACATTCAACCCCATGCAGGAAGACTACGATGAGGACGGGATCGGGGACTCGTGCGATGTCTGCACCGACTCCGATCAAGACGGCTTCGGCGATCCCGACTTCCCGGCGAACACGTGTGCTCTGGACAACTGCCCCGATGACTGGAACGCGGATCAGTTCGACCTGGATCAGGACAATGTAGGCGACGAATGTGACAACTGCCTGTGGGTCTATAATCCCGATCAGCTGGACCTCAACGGGAACGATATCGGCGATGCCTGCGAGGGCTGCTGCCAGGGACGGGTGGGTGACGCCAACGGCCAGGGAGGCGACGAACCTACGATCAGTGATATAAGCACGATGATCGATTCCAAGTTTATTACCGGTACCTGCGTCGACAAAATCGATTGCCTGGCGGAGGCCGATGTGAATCAGTCCGGGGGATATTACCTGACCTGTGATGACGTAACGATCAGCGATATTTCATCGCTGATCGACTACCTGTTCATCACCGGACCCGAGACCGCGACCCTTCCGGATTGCCCGTAACCGCAAAAACGACCATGGGAGATCTACTCCGGGCAAGCCAACACCATGTGCAACCCTGCCGGCGCCGGCTCGTATCTCTGTATGTGACCGGTACGGTAACGACAAGCAAGGACAGAAAAAGTATGAAGAAGCTGGTGATGGCACTCCTGGTGGCCGGGCTGGTCGCGGGCCTCGCCTCCAGCACCTTCTCAGGGTACAGGCATGACCACAGCCGGCATGTTATCACAGTGCACAACAATCACATGCTGGACTGGGACGATGACACCTGGTTCGATCTGGACGGACGCACCATTGTCATCTCCCATAAAGAGCGGGGCGAGCCCCGGTCGGTCGTGGAAATTACCGACGACTACGAGCTGTACATCGACGGCGAGCGGGTTGAGCTGAACCGCGAGCAGCAGGCCCTGGTCAGAGAGTTCCACGAACACTGCATGGACATTGTGGACTATGCCAAGCGCATCGGCTGGGAGGGCGCCAAGATCGGCGTCGAAGGCGCCAAACTGGGCGTCAAGGCGGTCGGCTGCCTGTTCAAACTCCTGCTCCCGGGTTATGACACGGACGATTTCGAAGACGAAATCGAACGCCATGCCGAACGGCTCGAAGCCAAGGCGGAAGTGTTGGAAGAGAAGGCGGAACTGATCGAGGAGATGGTCGACGATCTGGAAGACATCGCCCGCGACATGCGGAGAGATATTCCTGAACTACGCGCTCTTCGCTGGTTCTGAATTAGTCGCTCGCCGCGCGGCAAATCAGTTCTTCCGCATACGGTGCACTTTTTTTGCTTTCGGCGTCATATCCCCCATTAGGTTTGGCCGGCTTAGTCGTCAGCATAGTACAATGACAACTGAGAAAGTGCATGCCTAAAACCCGTTCGCTCCCAATATACCTGCTTTTCTGTTGGTTAATCGCGAGTTGTTCCGATCACGATAACGGCCGAATAGCGCTGGCCGGGCTTGATCAGACTCCGCCCGGTTTTGTGGCCAGGTCTTTTGCCGCCGGCGTCATTTCAACGCCCGAACACCAGGAACGGGACATGGCCATCGCCTCCGACTGGTCCGAACTGTACTTCACGCGTGACAGCAGGATCATGTCGATGTCACGTGAAGCCGATGGCTGGGGCGATCCCCGGTCGATCCCCTTCTCGGCTGCCGCGGGAGAATTTGAGCCGTTTCTGGCTGGTCGAGACCGGAGGTTGTATTTCGTTTCGGATCGGCCCCTGGACCCGTCTGCCGAGCCCGGCGAATTCCACATCTGGACGGCGGAACGAACGCCGAGCGGTTGGAGCAGTCCGGAGGTGCTGTACTCGGAAGTCGCTTTCTACCCGACGATCGCCAACGACAACCTGCTTTATTACACCAGCGCCGACAACGACATTTATCGGGCGCGGCTTGAGGACGGTCGTCTGGTGAATCCGGAAAGACTGGACGACTCGGTAAATACACCTAACGCTGAATACAACGCCTTCGTGGCTCCCGACGAGAGCTTTCTGATTTTCACGTCCCTCGGCCACGGTTACTGGCTGGACGGCGGTGATTTGTATATTTGCTTCCGCAAGCCAAACGGAGGCTGGTCGGGCGCAAAAAACATGGGACCCGGTGTCAATTCCAGTTCTATTGATTACTGTCCCAGCCTCTCGCCCGACGGGCGGTACCTGTTCTTCGCCAGCCGGCGCGGCGGATCAGAAGACATCTATTGGGTCGACGGCCGCATTATCGACGTGCTTCGAACCACCGATCTCGACTTCGGCCGTCAGCTCTACGAGGTGGCCGCCCGGCATGGTCTCTCGGCCATGACCGAAAAACTGGATCGGCTGGAAGCAACCTTCTCAGAGTACTGCGCGTTTGACGCCGAGCTGCTCAACTCCGTGGCTGATCGTCTTGTCGGCAACAACCTGCCTGACCAGGCGGCCGGTGTCCTGCGCCTGTGCGCCGAGCGCCATCCCGGACAGCTCACCCCGGTGCAACGGCTCAAGCTGGCCAGGCTGGAGGCTGACAGCGCAGCGTGGGGACAGGTGGTGCGTGAAATCCAGGGTCTTGAAGAGACACCTCCCGAACTTGAGCGCCGGATCAATTTGCTCGGCTACCAGTTCCTAACGGTGAGGCAACTGGACGCAGCCAGTCAGGCCATGCGTCTGAATACCGAGCTGTTCCCTGCCTCGGCCAACGCATGGGACAGCTACGCCGAAATCCTGCTGGCGGTCGGCGACACCACCGGCGCTATCCGCGACTACCGAAAATCGCTCACCTTAGACTCGACCAATCAAAACGCCTCAAACGTGCTGAACCGGCTGGGCGCCAGGTAGCAGCCGCTTTGTTTTTGGCTGGTTGCCGCCGATCCCGTATGTTAGATACCGCCATGCAGACGGACGAGTAGCCTGTGACCGGTTCTTACGCCAGAATCATTGCCTCAGAGTTAAGCCTGCGTCCCACCCAGGTGTCGGCGACAATTGCGTTGCTGGATGACGCCGCTACCGTGCCGTTCATAGCTCGGTATCGAAAGGAGGCCACCGGCTCGCTTGACGAAGTGGCCGTCACCGCTATCCGCGACCGACTGGTGCAATTGCGGGAGCTTGATAAACGGCGCGCCGCCATCCTCAAGTCTCTTGAGGAAAGGGACCTCCTGACCGACGAGCTTCGGGCAGCCGTAGAATCGGCCCCGACCATGGCGGTCCTGGAGGACATCTACCTGCCGTACCGGCCGAAGCGGCGAACCCGGGCCACGGTGGCCCGGGAACGAGGTCTCGAACCGCTGGCCGAGCTTGTCTTCGAGCAGGGTGATATAGATCTCGACCTGGAGGCGCAGCGTTTCATCGATCCCGACCGGGAAGTGGACACGGTCGAGGACGCTCTCGGCGGCGCCCGCGACATTATGGCCGAGTGGATCAGCGAGGATGCAGAAATTCGGGCCAAATTACGCACGCTTTTCGCCGAAAAAGGGGTGCTCAGTTCACGGGTGATAGAAGGCCAGGAAACAGAAGGTCCAAAGTTCCAATCCTACTTCGAATGGCAGGAGCCGCTGAAGCAGGCTCCTTCACACCGTATTCTGGCCCTGCGCCGTGGCGAAGCGGAAGGCATCCTGAGACTTAGAATAGCTCCTGAGGAACACGAGACGCTCAGTATTATCGAGGGATCATGGGTTGACGGCCGCGGTCCGGCGTCCGAGCAGGTCCGCCTGGCCTGTCAGGACGGTTACAAGCGCCTGCTGGGACCAGCCATGGAGACCGAGATCAGGAATGAAGCCAAAGTTCGGGCCGACGCCGAAGCGATTCGGATATTTTCACAAAACCTGCGTGAACTCCTGATGGCCCCACCTCTGGGGCGACAGAGCGTCATGGCTATCGATCCCGGATTCCGAACCGGCTGCAAACTGGCCTGCCTTGACCGCCAGGGCCGCCTCCAGCATCACACTACTGTCTATCCTCACAACGGCGCTCATGAGCGGCGGGATGCCGAGGTGGAGATTAAAGCGCTGGCTGAACACTACCAGATCAGAATTATCGCAATCGGCAACGGCACCGCCGGACGCGAGACCGAGGCCTTTGTGCGCAGCCTCGACCTCCCCGGCAACCCGCTGATCGAGATGGTCAACGAATCGGGGGCGTCGGTCTACTCGGCCTCGGAGGCTGCCCGGGACGAGTTCCCCGAGCTTGACCTGACATTTCGGGGTGCGATCTCTATCGGCCGTCGTCTCATGGATCCGCTGGCGGAGCTGGTGAAGATCGAACCGAAGGCGATTGGGGTCGGACAGTATCAGCACGATGTCGACCAAGCAGCCCTGAAACAGGCTCTGGACGACACCGTCATGAGCTGTGTCAACCAGGTCGGGGTGGACGTAAACACGGCCAGCAGGGAGTTGCTAACCTATGTCTCCGGAATCGGCCCGGCCCTGGCCGAGAATATCGTCAAATATCGTGACGAGAACGGTCCCTTCAAATCGCGTAAAGCTCTCCGGAAAGTCCCCCGGCTCGGTCCGAAGGCGTTTGAGCAGGCGGCCGGGTTCCTCCGCATCGCCGACGCACCTAACCCGCTTGACCGGAGTGGAGTCCATCCGGAAAGCTACCACATCGTAGAGGCGATGGCGGTCGACCACGCCTGCACCGTGGCTCAACTGATGCAACAGCCTCATCTCCGCGAGCAGATCCGCCTGGAGAAATATGTCACCGAGAAAGTCGGTCTGCCCACCCTGCAGGATATTATGGATGAACTGGCACGACCCGGTCGCGACCCGAGACCTGAGTTCGTACCCTTCAGTTTTGAGCCGTCAGTGAAGTCCCTGGAGGATTTGCGGCCGGGTATGGTACTGCCCGGCATTGTCACTAACATCACGGCCTTCGGGGCTTTCGTTGACGTAGGCGTGCATCAGGACGGGCTGGTGCACCTGAGTGAGTTGGCCGAGCGATACGTGAAGAACCCGGCCGAGGTTGTCCGAATACATCAGCGGGTATCGGTCCGAGTGCTCAAAGTAGACCTGGAGCGAAAGAGGATTTCACTCTCAATGCGACCCGAGTAGCAACCTGTATCTAGATACATGGTGACGCTATGTACTTCTATAGAATGGCCTTACGGCTATTTCCTGAAGCTGAACTTGATCGCGTCCACGGGGCAGGTGTTCAGGCACTCGCCGCAACTGGTGCAGTCGGGGGCCGCCCTGGTCTTTTCGTCCACAAGCCTGGCAATGGTCGGGCACGGGCTGGCCTCGATACAGTCTCCGCAGTCCGTACATAGCTCATGGTCAATTCTGACCCGCCCCGGTGCAATCAGTTCGATCAACCAGGTAAGGGCGCCGATCGGGCAGACCAGATAACAGAACGGGCGATACAGCAGGTAGCTGGAGACCACCAGCGCCAGGAACATGATTATCCAGACGGTGTCGATCGCGCTCCAGTGAAGGAGCTCGAAGAAGTTGATCGAGTCATATAGGCTGTACGCCGCAAAAGCCCGCCAGATCGGCTCGCCGGCGCCGGCGCCCACCCGTTCGGCCAGCATCCCTACCTGATCCTTGACCAGGAAAAAGGTCAGGAAGAACATGGCGAGCAGGGCCATGCGCACCGAATTGAACGCCGTGAAATTGAACTGTTTCCAGCGCAGCCTGGACGGAATCTTATTCACCAGTTCCTGCAGTGCCCCCAGGGGACACACCCAACCGCAGAACAGCTTGCGGCCGATAAAGCTGGGGATGAGTATGGCCAGGAAAATGGCGATAAAGGCCGGGAAGAATACCCCCTGGGTGAACTTGAACATGAACAGCTTGGTGACCCCGCACAGCGGGCTGGGGTGGAGCACGAACACCCGGTCAAGTCCAAACACGACAAAAATGATAGCCACTAACCCGAGCCTGACCCAACGATTGATCCATCGGGTCAAGAGTAGAATCAGGCCTACGGCTGCGAAGGCAAAGAACGCGATGTACTTGCCGGTGAGCAGGAAGTCGAGCGTTCCGGGTGGTTCAGGCTCCAGCTGGGCCGGTGCCTCGGCTTCCCCATGGGTCACCTCTTCACTCTCATACTCTCCTTCATTAGCGGCCGCAACACTGTCAGATACAACGGATTGATTGGCCTCTTGAGAGAGCGCCGCCGGCATGGCTGCCAGCAACCAGACGGTTATCAGAGCAAGGATTCTAAGCGAAGGCATGGTCGGAACTTTCTCCTGTAGGTGGCTCAAGCTGGTATTTTCGGCCTAAGATGTGGTCTCCTGGCGCAATGTCAAGATGATCCTGTTCAACATCCGGGTCGGGATCGCTGATTCGAGTCGAGTGGTCATTGACATACACAACCAAAAGAGTATAAATTGGCCAGTCTGATGGCTGTTGGCCGGTATTTTAGTGTAAGGACTCTGAAGATGTTCTCAACAGAGCTCCGCAACGTTTGGCCCATGCTCCCGGCCTCCTGTCTGCTGGTGGTGCTGCTCGTGTGCTGTCCGGTCTCGTCCGCCCGCCTGCTCGGCTATGTGGATCTCGACGGAGACGGCTTTGACAACAACGCTCCGGATACCGATCTCGACGGCATCCCGGATGAGTTCGAAGCCCATGGATTCGTGTCGACTCAGATAGACGGATTGCAGGCTGCGCCGATGTTCGCCGGGCAGGCGCCGGCGGCGGATGCGCAGCTAAAGGCGGGGGAAATTTTCGGTCGCCGCAAGTTCACTACTCGCGGCATAGCTGAAAACCGGAGAGATTTCGACATCGGCTTCGGATCCGGTCTCGGCCTGGGCGCCGGCCTGGGTGGAGGCGGCGCCTGCGCCGGAGGAATCTGTTTCTAATGCACGGGTTCCCTCATGTCTTCCTCGCTGCACTGATGGCCCTGTTCTTTCACCCCGTCGCGTCTCGGGCCGGGGTGGCAGATTTTGATGGGGAGGCCTCGGTTTCGGCCGCTTCGACCAGTAACCTCTTCGGAGACTCCACCGCCCAGGACGATACGTATACGACGGCATGGCTCGATCTGAAGCTCTATCCCCTCTCGTTTGCCGGCGTGAACCTGGTCGGCGGGTATACGTACTACGGCGACTTCTTCAATCTGAGCAGCCTGGTTTACGGGGGCGGTTTAACTCTCATCCCCACCTCCGACTCGTCCCGCTTTTCACTCTACGTCAACGGCACCTATCGGGATCGCGAATACCGGGAGCCTGATAGCGACTCCCTGTCACTTAACGCCAACGAGTTTGCCGGCAGCGAATACGAGGCTACCGTTGCGGTCGGGTATAAGTTGACCCCCACCGCCGAAATGAGAGCCGGCGTGAGCGTCACGTCTATCGGCTACGACCTGGAAGGAGTCAACGACCGCCGGAGATACGACCTGACCGCCGGGGCCAACGTCACCCTGCCCGGCAGATTCAGTATCGACCTCGAAGGCGGGTACTCCAACGGAAAATACCAGCATATTGACCCAGTCGTGGTGGTTGGCGGCGATACTCTCCCGCGGAGGCAGATTCTACCCGGTGATCAATATACGGTCCTGCTGGAAGAGGACCTCCAGTCGATTTATATCTCGCCGCGCGTCTCCGGCCCGCTCGGTTGGAAGACGGCCTTCAGCCTCACGCTATCTCACCGTCAGTTCCTCGATCATAACGAGGCTGACGTTATATACGGTTACTCGACGGGATATCTCTCCCCCTGGCTGACCGAGTTCGCCGGCGAGGCGGCGGTGATCCGCGTGAAGACCTACCTGATTCCCCGGCTTATTGTGACCTTGACCACCGGCTATTGGCGACGAGAGCACATTCAAACCGTGGAGAGCGAATGGCTGCTGGACAGATTCGGGCGGCCTTACCGCACTGTAAACCTGCTCTATGCTCAAAAACGAGCCGACCGGCGACGTCGCCTCGAGGTGCGCGTCCAGTGGCCGCTCGCGATGAAACCCGGCCTGATTGTAGAACCCAGCCTGGAGGTCGACTACACCGACAACAATTCAACGGTCCGGGTGTACGATCACAGCAGTCTCAACATCACCGGCGGGTTGACCGTGCGCTTCTGAGGATCGAGCCCGCCGTGGGAACCTCGGTCCTTGCGCTCACCGCAGGATCAGGCATATATTCGAGCGGAGGCTGGACACAGCGTCACAGATTTTCTCGTATTCCTGACCTCGCCGGTCCGAAAGCAAGGAGGCGCCGATGGCCATTAGAGCATACGCAGCCAAGGGTAAGCGTGAACAATTGGTCCCGTTTGAGTACGACCCCGGAACGCTGGGGCCGAACGATATTGAGATCGCTATCACCCATTGCGGCATTTGCCGCAGCGATATACACTTGATAAACGACGACTGGGGCATCAGCCAGTACCCTCTGGTCCCCGGCCACGAGATCGTCGGCACCGTGATGGCCGTCGGCCTGGAGGTTCACGGTCTGGTCGAGGGTAACCGGATCGGGGTCGGCTGGCAGTGTGGCGCTTGTCTGGAGTGCGAGTGGTGCGCTTCCGGGCACGATAACATCTGCCCCGAAGGGCAGGCCACGTGCGCCGGCAACTTCGGCGGGTTTGCTGAGGCCATAATCGTCGATAGCCGATATGCTTTTCCGATTCCCGAGAGTCTGGCTTCTGAAAACGCCGCGCCTTTGTTGTGCGGCGGCATCACGGTGTACTCGCCTCTGCGACGATTCGGTGTTCGACCGGACATGCGAGTGGGTGTGGTCGGCATAGGCGGTCTGGGCCACCTTGCCCTCCAGTTCGCGCACGCCTTCGGCTGCGAGGTAACCGCCTTTTCCTCGACCGCTCAGAAAGAAGCCGAAGCGAGGGTTTTTGGAGCGGATCATTTTGTCACTTCGGTAGACAAGGGTCAACTGGAAGCAGCCGCTGGAACCCAGGATTTCATCATCGCTACCGCCAATGTCGATCTCGATTGGCAAGCCTACGTGAACTGTCTGCGGCCTCTGGGAAACCTCTGTTTCGTGGGGGCGGTTCCCGGGCCGATTCAAGTGCATTCGATGGCTCTGATAGTCGGCAGCAAGTCTGTTTCCGGCAGCCCGATCGGCAGCCGCCAGATGATCCGGGAAATGCTCGATTTCGCTGCACGGCACAATATTGAGGCGCGTACCGAAGTGGTGCCGATGAGCCAGGTCAACCAGGCCATCGCCCGGGTGGTCGCCAACCAGGCCCGCTACCGGATGGTTCTCAAGAACTAACCCCGGGATAACCAAAAGACCTGTCGGGCCTGCTACTTTTCTGCAACAATCCCTTGATGCTTTACGTTCTACCCGTAAGTTAGATACCGACCAGTAGGTATATTAATGAGATTTAGTTAAGACCGAATATGGCCAAGATCAAGCAAAGCCCCAAGATGCCGGCTGAGCAACGCCGGCAGCAACTCCTTCAGGCGGCCCGGACCTTGTTTATGAGAAAGAGCTACCGCGGAACCACGACAGAGGAGATTGCCCGCCAGGCCGGGCTCACCAAGGGAGCCCTCTATTTTCACTTCCGTAGTAAAGAAGAGATCCTGTTCGAACTGGTCAAGAGCATGCATCAGGAGCTCATCTCGGCCGTTGGCTCGGTCCCGGAAAAGAAAGCCGGCCCGGCTCAACTCCTCAAAGCTCTTTTGGACGCCAAACCAGAAGCCGGGACGGCCGATTTCGGGAGTTATCTCGATTTTTGGGTGCAAGCCTCGAAAATTCCTAAGATCCGGAATTTCCTTCGAGTTTGTGTCGAAGAATACAGCGCCGTTTTCGAGGGGCGGATCGACCGTCGCTACGCCCCATCGAAGCGCGATCGCCACGATCTGGCGGTGATGATTATCGCCATGCACGACGGTTTGACGGTGCGCAAGATGCTGGGCGACAGCGAGGTGGATTTCCCGCGCCAGTTGAAGCTGTTCGCGTCATTGATCCACGGCAAAATGGAAACCGCTACTGAGAAATCAAAAACATGAAACGACCACTGACATTCACCACCATATTAGTCCTGAGCCTGATTCTTGCCGGGGTCTCCCCCGGCCTGGCCCGCCGGGCCCTGACAGTCGCGGAAGCCCGTCGACTCGCCCTGGAGTTTAATCGAACGTTCCTGCAGGCCAGGGAAGGTGTTCGGATAGCCGAGGCCGACGTGACCAAGGCCCGGGCGGGCGCTTTCCCCAACGTAAGCTTCAACGGCTCCTACAACCGGTCCTTCATTCTGCCGTCGTTCTTCGTGCAAGCCACTGATGACGAGGGACAAACCGAGTCAATTGAGTTCAAGACCGGGTTCAAGAACAGTTATGGCGCTAACCTCTCGGTAGTGCAGTCGATCTGGCAGGGCGGCAAGGTTTTCACCGCGCTGTCGATCGCCAAGGATTACCGCAGGTACTCGCAGGCAGTCGAAGATCGGGTAGCAGCCACCGTGGTGTTTAACTCGGACGTGCTGTTTTACGATGCCATTCTTCAGCGTTCCAGGCTCGAGGTCCTCACTAAATCGCACGAAGCGGTCAGCGAAAACCTGGAAGTTGTCGAGAAGATGTTCTCACAGGGCCTCGTACCCGAATTCGAGGTTCTACGGGCGCGGGTAGAGAAGTCCAACCTGGAACCGCAGATTCTATTGGCCGAGTCTGATCTGAAGCTGGCCCGGAAACGACTGAAGTCCTTTCTCGGTCTCGATCTGGACGAAGATATTGAACTGATTCAAGAGCCGGAGTTGGAGTCGATTCCGAGTCTGCCGTCGGTCGATTCCATGGTTACCCTGGCCCTGGCTGACCGTCCCGAGATGAAGGAGGCCACCTTTGAACGGGACATGAGGCGGAAGGCGATTCGGATTGCCCGCGCCGACTACTGGCCGTCGCTCAGCGCCGTCGCCAGCTACGACTGGCAGGCTCAGTCCGATCGGTTTACCCTGGACGAGAACATCAGCCGCTCGTGGACGGCCGGCCTGAGACTGACAGTACCGATTTTCCGGGGTGGACGGACGCGTGGTTCGGTCACCCAGGCGGTCGCCGAGCACAATCAGACTCTTCTGCGGGTACAGCAGACCCGTGATAATATCAGACTGGAAGTCGAGCAGGCTTATGATCGCCTCCTCCAGGCGAGACAATCCCTGGAGAGTCAGAAGAACACCATAGCCCTGGCCGAGGAAGTGCTCCGAATTGCCGACCTCAGTTACGAGTCCGGAGTCGGGACGCTGCTGGATGTTCTTTCGGCTCAGGCCGCCCTGACCCAGGCACGTGAACTTCTGGCCCAGGCGACCTTTACGTATCGCACCGCCCGGGCCGGATTGAAACTGGCAACAACTATTGATCTGGATAAGCTGCAATGAAAGAAGCGAAGAAACTACGTCGTCTAACGACCGTCGCGTTCTGTCTCACCGCGCCGGTCCTGGTTCTCTCGTCCTGCTCGTCGGAGCAGCAGCAGACCACCCAGGAGCGCCCTCTTTCGGTCAAAGCCACCGTGGTGGAACGAACCAACGAGCAGGTCGCGCGCAGGTACACCGGCTCGCTGGAAGGTGAAAAGCAGGCCGTCCTGTACGCCCGACTGACGGAGCCCGTGCAGGAAGTTAAGGTCCGCGAGGGTCAGTACGTTACGCCGAATGACATTTTGCTGACTCTTGACCGATTCGGACCAACTTCCAACTACCTGCAGAGCGAATCGGTTTACCGCAACGCCGAAAAAAATTACAACAAGATGAAGTATCTTTTCGATGAGGGTGCGGTGGCGGAGTCACGTTACGATGACGCCAAAACGGCTTACGAAGTGGCCAAGGCGCAATTCGAGGCCGTGGCCCAGATGGTCGAGATTCGCTCGCCCATCAGCGGTACCGTGACGGAGATCAACGTCTCCCCCGGCGATTTCGTGAGGCTGGGACAGAAGCTGGTCACGGTGGCGGCGACCGGCCGGCTCAGGGTCAAGTTCAATGCCAATCCCGAGGAAGTCTCTCGCTTCAGGGTTGGCGACTCGGTGTTTGTCAGTCACGATGCGGTCACTGACGAGATGGTCGGTCGCATCGTGACGATTGCGTCCTCAGCTGACCCGATGACGCGCGGTTTTCAGGTCGAGGCCCTGATTGATCAGGTGCGTCCCGGGTTCAAACCGGGCATGTTCGTGAGCATCGAATACGTGCTGCAGCGCCTGGATTCGGTGGTCGCCGTGCCGCGCGAGGCCGTTCTCAATCTCGAAGGAACACAGACTCTCTACGTGGTCAAAGACGGCATCGCCCTGAAGCGCGAAGTACAGCTCGGAGCCGATCTGATTGGACGGGTGGTGGTAAGCAGCGGACTGGAATCCGGAGATACTCTGGTCACTCTCGGCCAGGACTATCTTCAGGATAGCGTCAGAGTCAACCTTACAGCCTTGAATGGAAACGCTCGATGAAATTGTCTGAAGTATCCATTAAGCGCCCGGTCTTCGCGACCATGATGATCCTGGCCCTGCTGGTGCTGGGAGCATCGTCGTATCTTGATCTTCCCGTCGAGTTGTTCCCCAACATCGACTTCCCCTTTGTTATTGTGCAGACGGTTTACCCCGGGGCCTCGGCCCAGTCAATTGAAAGCGAGGTGACCGAGAAAATCGAAGAGGCGGTCAACCAGATTTCCGGAGTGCGCCATGTCGAGTCCCGTTCCCGCGAGGGCTACTCGTTAGTGATCGTAGAGTTTGAGCTGGAAATCGAAGGCGCGGTGGCGGCCCAGGACGTTCGCGAGAAGGTGGCCGGTATCAGAGGCGATCTGCCGGAGGATGTCGAAGACCCTCTCGTTACTCAGTTCGATATGGATGCCCGTGCCATCATGTCGGTGGCGGTTTCGAGTCTCAGGCCGCCGCGCGAAGTCACGCAGATGATCAAGGACAAGGTCAAGCCGCGCCTGGAGACGATCACCGGCGTCGGCTCGGTTGAGATCGTCGGCGGCCATGAGCGCGAAATTCTGGTCGCCCTCAATCCGAGTCTCATGGAGAGCTACGAGGTTTCGATTGACGACGTCCGGTCGGCGGTCATGGCGGCTAACCTGGAGATCCCCGGCGGCCGGGTCGAGGAAGCGTCGCGCGAGTCCCTGGTCCGGGTGATGGGACGTCTGAAATCAGTGGACGCTTTCCGTTCGATCATTATCGACAATAAAAATGGTACGCCCATCTATCTGTCCCATATCGCCTCGATTCAGGACACGATTGTAGAAATGCGGTCGCTCTCCCGGTTCAACGGTCAGGCGGCGGTAGGCCTGGAGATCATCAAGCAATCCGGCGCCAACGTGGTGGAGCTGGCCGCGGATGTCCGGCGCGAACTGGATCAACTGAAGGGTGAACTTCCTCCCGACATCAACATGACTATCGTCAACGACGACTCGGTCTGGATTAACGATGCTATCCACGAAATCCTCTTCAATATCCGCGTCGGAACCTTGCTGGCCGTTCTGGTTATTTTCCTATTCCTGCTTGATCTTCGCCCGACCATAATCACCGGCCTGTCCATCCCGATTTCGATAATTGCCACCTTCACAGCGATGAAAATGCTCGGGTTCTCGATCAATTTCATGACCTTGCTTGGGTTATCTCTGGCCGTGGGGATTCTCATCGATGACTCGATCGTGGTGGTTGAGAACATATATCGACACGTGCAACAGGGGAAATCGCCCTTTCAGGCCGCCTTCAGCGGCACCAAGGAGATCGGTCTGGCAGTCTCGGCCACTACTTTTACCATTATGGTCGTGTTCCTACCGGTCGCGTTCATGCAGGGCATTGTCGGGCGCTTCTTCTACCAGTTCGGCATGACCGTAGCTGTGGCGGTCCTGGTCTCGCTGTTCGTGGCCTTTACGCTCGTGCCGATGCTCGCCTCGAAGACCCAGCCGCCGGAGGAAGACCCCAGAAAGCTGGATCCGCAAAAGAGCCGAGGGATACGTCACCTCTGGCTTCTCTTTCGCCGGGCCCTCTCGGTGTGGAACAAGGCCTTTGATGCCTTCAAGCCCCAATATACCAGGCTCCTGGCTTTTTCGCTTCGGCACCGGATCCTGGTGTCGATCGTAGCAACCGTGGCTTTCTTGTCAGGCATGTATATCGCCGGCACGCTGCCTCAGGAGTGGATGCCGGCTCAGGACCAGGGCAAGATATACGTTTCCGCGGAGACGCCGCCGGGCACCAATCTGGAGCAGACCTCCGAGAGAATCGCGCAGATGGAGGAGGTCCTCAATCAATTGAAGGAAGTCGAGGGCATATATGTGACAATCGGCTCGGGCAACCGGGAGGTTACCGAAGCCAACCTGCTGGTACTTTTGAATGACGCATCCGAACGTGATATCTCAGCCATCCAATTGGTTGACTCGGTTCGTTTGCTGCTCGCTGACGTACCGGGCGTGAAGACGGCCATCGCAGCCCAACCGGCCGAAGGAGGTTCGTCCAAACCGGTCGAGCTGTCCATCCGCGGCGTGGACCGTGCTGACCTGACCAGACTGGCCCACCGCGCGGAGGCTGTTTTGTCCGGTTTGCCAGGGACGGCCGATGTCGACAACACCCTGCAGGAGGGTAAGCCGGAGCTGCAGATCACGGTCGATCGTGACGCCGCCGACGATCTGGGATTGAATCTCTACGGCATCTCTCAGACTATCAGGACTTTGGTTGAGGGCGACGTGGTCACCCGGTACAAAGAAGGGGACGAGGAATATGATGTACGCATTCGCCTCCAGGAGCGCTTCCGCTCCTCGGGCCACGATATCGAGCGCATCCTGATCTACAGCGACAAGGAAGTGCCCGGTCTCGATAAGTTCCTTGTACCGCTGGGAAGAGTGGCGAAGGTCGAGTCGAGCGCATCGATCGGTGAGTACATGCGCTATGACCGCCAACCCGAAGTCCGGGTCAATGCGAATGTCATGACCGGGTATGCGGGTGGAACGATCTCTCAGACGGCGATGGCACAGATTCGGGAGAACACGAGTCTGCCGCCCGGTTACGTGATACAACCGGTCGGTGAAGAAGAAATCCGCGAGGAGTCGACCTTCCATATCTTCAGGGCGTTGATTCTGGCGGTGTTGTTTATTTACCTGGTGCTGGCGTCCCAATACGAGTCTTTCTTCGATCCGTTGTCCATCATGTTGTCCCTGCCCCTCTCCCTCATCGGAGCCTTCCTGACGCTGGCCCTGACCGGAGGCAGTATAAGTGTCATGACGCAGATTGGCATCGTGATGCTCATGGGCATTGTGACTAAGAACGCCATTTTGCTGGTTGACTTCGTCAAACAGCGGCGGCGGGAAGGCATGGACCGAAACGGAGCCATTCTCGAGGCCGGGCCGATCCGCCTGCGCCCCATCCTGATGACTACTTTCGCCACGGTTTTCGGTATGCTCCCGCTGGCGTTGGGGATCGGACCCGGTGCCGAGATGCGGGCTCCTATGGCCCGGGCGGTCATCGGCGGGATTATATCCTCGACCCTGTTGACGCTGGTGGTGGTACCCGTGGTTTACACGATTATCGATGACGTCGTCGGCCTGTTCCGTCGTAATAAGAAGGCGGCAGAGGTCGAACCGGAGGCAGCGTCGAAAGCCGCCTGACGGTGCCCCGCTCTTCGACCGATACCACCGATAGGGCATTGGAATTCAATGCCTTGACAGATTCGTACGGCAGGCTATATTGATGTTGATTCGGAGTTACCCCTCACCTCCTGTTGCGGAGTCAACTCGCAGGAAGCGTGCTTCTTCGAACTGAGGTCAGCCCGTTGAATACTCGCCTTTCACGTCTTGTCATTTCATTCAGCCTGGCGCTGAGCATGGTGGCGCCTCTGGCTTTGCTTGCCGCGAACGACTCTGAGTTTTACTTTGAATTCAAGACTCCGGATCGTGCCCTTCTCGACAAGGCCTCACGACTGGTTTCAATCGATCGCGTCACCCCCGACCTGACTCGGGCCTATGCCAACGGCGGGGAACTGGCGCAGTTCGAGAAGCTTGGACTCGCCTATGAGGTCCTCCCCCACCCCGGTACCCTGATCGTCCCCCGAATGGCCGTCACCAAGGATGCCATGGCCGATTGGGACGTGTACCCGACCTACGGCGACTACGTGGCCATGATGTACCAGTTCCAGACGGATTATCCCGCTCTTTGCCGGATTGTCGACGCCGGCACGACCGTGCAGGGGCGGTCGATTCTGTTTGCCCGCATTTCGGACAATGTCACGGACGAGGAAAACGAACCGGAGGTGATGCATACGAGCACGATGCACGGTGACGAAACCACCGGCTATATCCTGTGTCTGCGCCTGATCGACTCCCTGCTGACTGCCTACGGCACGGATGCCTACATCACGCGACTGGTAGACAGTCTCGAGATCTGGATTAATCCGCTGGCCAACCCGGACGGAACTTATCGCTCGGGTGACCACACCGTATATGGCGCCCGCCGCTACAACGACAACGGGGTCGATCTCAACAGGAATTTCCCTGATCCGGCCGAGGGTGATCACCCTGACGGCAACTCTTGGCAGCCCGAGACGGTTGTCATGATGAATCTGGCCGAAGACCACTCCTTCGTTATTTCCGCGAATCATCACGGGGGCGCCGAGGTCCTCAACTATCCGTGGGACACCTGGAGCCGTCTCCATGCCGACGACGGCTGGTACATAGATATCTGCCTGGCCTGGGCGCAGTCGGCCCAGGCCAACAGCCCGGCCGGGTATCTGGAAAGCTATCTTTTCCCGGATGGAATTACTAACGGATACGCCTGGTACCGGATAACGGGCGGCCGCCAGGACTATATGAATTACTGGCGAGGATGCCGGGAGATCACGGCTGAGTTGTCGAATGTCAAGCTGTTGCCGGACTATCAGCTTCCGGCCCACTGGGACTACAACAAGCAAGGTCTGTTGGGGTATCTCGAAAACGGACTTTACGGCATCAGAGGGGTGGTGACCGACGCGTCGACCAGTCTTCCGGTGGCCGCCACGATTCGGGTGTTGAATCACGACGCGGACAACTCCGAAGTCTTCACCGACCCGGACGTGGGCGACTATCATCGCATGCTCGCTTCAGGCAGTTACGACCTTGAGTTCGTCTCGTTGGGGTACTACCCCGACACCGTTTACGGCGTAGCGGTCGTCGAGGGTCAGTCAACGGTCGTGGACGTGATCCTCGATCCGCTGGCCGGAAATCCAGGTCTCGCTTTTTTCGACCATAACGCTTATTATGCGCAGCGAGCAGACCCGGTAAATCTGACGATCAGCCTCATCAACAACGGCGACGGCAACGCTACCGGCGTTGCCGGCACCCTGGTTACCTCCGACCCGTACCTTACCATCACGCAGGACTTCTCGACGTTCCCAACGATTCCCGGCCTGGGCGGTACGGCCGAGTCGCAGGCCGACTACTCCTTTACAGCCGCCCCGGATTGCCCGCTCAATCACTATGCGCTTTTCGAGCTTCATACCACCGGCGCGGGCGGCTACTCGGAGATTATTCCGTTGGGCGTTATAATCGAACCGGTACTGGAGAACTTTGAATCCGGCAACCTCCTCGGCTTGCCCTGGGATGTCGGTGTCATCCGGCCGTGGTTCATGTCGGCACAGAACGCCAGCGATGGCTTCTACTCGATACGCTCGGGTTACACCTCCGACGACCAGAGTTCGCGAATAAACTTAACTCTGGAAGTTGGTCACGCCGGCAAGATCTGGTTCGATCTGAGTGTATCGTCCGAGGCCGGGTACGACTTCCTCAGGTTCTATATCGATGACGTGGAAAGGGGTGCCTGGTCCGGCTCGGTCGGCTGGATCACGGTGGTCTTTGATGTGGAGGCCGGGGTGCACGAGTTCGCGTGGGTCTATTCCAAAGACGGCAGTGTTGCCGTGGGCCAGGACCAGGCCTGGGTCGACCGGATCGTCCTGCCGGCTCTGGTCAGCCATCTCGAAATCACGACCGAGTCCCTGCCCGGTTGGACGGTCGACCGAGAATACACCGTTCAGTTGGAAGCCAGTGGTAAGTTGGGTCCGGCAATCTGGTCAGACAGCTACGGTGATCTGGTGGGATCGGGCCTGACTCTTTTGCCCGACGGCACTTTATCCGGCGCCCCCACCCAGACAGGCATTATCGAGTTCACGGCTCGCATAGAGGATAAGGCGGGGTCACCGGCCGAAAAGACGCTTGCCGTGTCAGTCAATGCCTTACCGGAGATCACTACCGAGTCTCTTCCAGAGGCGGTTCGAAACGAGCTGTATATTCATCACCTGGAAGCTGCTTACGGGACCCTTCCGTTTAGCTGGTCCGAAACGAGCGGCAACCTGAATGAAACCGGATTATCATTATCCACAGCCGGCTTTCTTGAGGGGATTCCCACCGTCCGCGGACTCCTGCCGTTGGTGATTGAGGTAATCGATGCCGCCGGGGCGACGGCGGTTAAGGCCCTGGACCTGGACATCGCCGGAAACTGCTGCGAGGGGATAGTAGGCGATGCCAACTACGACCGCGCATACGAGCCGACGATCAGTGACATCTCGATCATGATTGACATGCTGTTCATATCGGGGGACCCCCTACAGTGCTATGCCGAGGCCGACGCCAACCTGTCAGGCGGTATTGAACCCACCCGGGAGGATATCACGATCGGCGATGTCTCCGTCTTGATTGACCATCTCTTCATTTCCGGCATACCGTTGCCGGAGTGCCCGTAGTCGAAGGGTAGTCGCCTAAACCGGCTCTACCCGGTGCCGGGTCTGGGGG
>SMTZ1_10000687_pt1 | contig 32326 bp, 33 predicted proteins | sample DeeMarSWOR136_30_FD_25667 | JGI IMG/M metagenome (IMG submission 25667) | reverse complement strand
ATGACATGGTTCAAGACAAGGAAATTCCAAAACCCACAGGTTTCCTGAAAGGTATAAAGTTAGAAGACTTTGGAAGCGTAGCATCAACTATCGGTAAATTTGTTGATGATATGACTTCTTTAGGATATCGACAACTGATGAAAGCCTACTATTTTGCAGGTGCCATAAAATACATAAAAAATCCTGAAAAGATAGTAGTAAGTAAAACTCTTCAAGGATTTGCCCGTTTAATTGCCTCACCTAATCTATCATCAGCAGCTAATTTTTTGCATACCAAAAATCTCATGATAAGTGCTATGCATTTCCAAGATGCTTACAACTTCGATTTGGACAGAGTTTGTCGCTGTTTGGTTCATTACGGAGTGATCGATCCTGAAGATAACAGTAAAGTACTTGAAGTACCATTTTGTGCGATGAATACTCTTCATAGAGAGCGATTAGAGCTTGCTAACGCCATAAAAGGTGAAGAAGCTAAAAAACCAGAAATAATCCAAGCAGAGATTGAGGAGCTTATAGAAACAGTTAAGCAAAAGTAAGGTTTTTTAAAGTATAATTAACTTTTTTTACTGTCTTTTTATCTTTCTTTATTTAATTAATTTAACTAAAGGAAATTTACCAAAGCTTATTGACAAAATAAAAAAAAATCTCAAAAATTGATGTATTATTTAAATTTAAAACTGGGGTTTTCAGGAGATTAATCAGCTTAATTATATTAACTAGTTCGTAATAGCGGAATAAAATAAAATGAAAAAAAAAACCTTAAAAGGTTTAAATTTTCTAAGAATATAACGAAAAGGATAATAGATATTTTATGATATTCTCGTTTGCACCATTTTGTCATTATCATTATGTCAGATAACTCAGAAATGATTGGGGATTATAAAGGTAGAGTTAAAAATAAAGTAGTTACGGCTCTTTTACAGTCTTATTTAGATAACCTAGATTATGATGGTATGAAATCTATTTTAAGAGAAGCAGAATTATTGGAATTAAAAGATTATAGGAATGTGGATCAGAATGGTTCAATAGATTATTTTTCCTTCAAAAAGATTATTTCTGCTCAAAATTGTTTATTGTACGATACGTCTAATTTACTATATGAGATAGGAAGGAAATTTTCCTTCTACTTATTTCCCTATGGGAAAGATTTTGAAGAAATTGTTGAAGTAATTACTAAATTAATTGATACAAATTGGAATGTTCAAATTATTGAAAAGAATGATAATCAGTTCACCATTAGAGTTGATAAATGTATCTTTTGTTCGGAAATTGGAGTTTCTTGTGCCTTATTTAAAGGATTCTTAATTCATTCTTTAGAAAAAACATTAACATCAGATTATCAAGTTGTTTCTTATAGAGAAAAAGAGAATGTTACTAATCCTTTTCACAACTCTTTTGTTTTAACATTAAAAATAGAAAAAAGATTTAAAACTTAAAAGAACGAACAATTAAATAATACAAAAATCAAAGTTAAGTTTAGTAAAAAAATTACTTGAATTTTTATAATTACTTAAGAATTATTAATTTTGACAATAGAAGAAATGGCGGAAGAAGCAAAAGAATATGTCTTTAAGATTACAATTTTAGGTGATAGTGCAGTCGGTAAAACCTCACTAATTAACCAGTTTGTAGAAGGGGCATTTCAAGAGGATTATAAACCAACTTTAGGAGCAAATATAATTCGTAAAGACGTAGTTCTCGATAAATCAAATGCCAAAATTCGTTTAATAATGTGGGATTTAGCAGGGCAAGAGAAGTATAACGTTATCCGGAGTATGTATTTTCAAGGATGCACGGGCGCTCTTGTAGTTTATGACATAACTCGCCATCAAACTTTCGACAATGTGGAATCAAAATGGTTGAAAGATTTCAAGAATTATGTTAAAAAAGAAGGTGCCTATATATTAATAGGAAATAAAATTGATTTAAGTGATCAAAGAGTGGTTTCTAAAGAGGAAGGTGAACGCCTAGCTGAAAAAATACAAGCAAGTGATTTTATTGAAACGAGCGCTAAATTTGGAGAAAATGTAGAAGCTGCCTTTAAAAACCTAGTTTATCAAATTTTAAGAAATTATGGAGAAAAGTTGTAATAAAATTTACTCTCTCGACATATTTTAACCTTCTTTATCAAAAAATAAATTTTTTAAAGTTTACCGAATAGTAGGTAAAATATGAAAGAATTATCTCGTATAATCGCAAAAGCTCCAAAATCTAAAATACGAGAATTGTTTGATCTCGCTGCAGGGCGTTCTGATATTATTAGCCTTGGAATAGGACAACCAGATTTTGTAACACCAACCCCAGCAATACAAGGTAATATTGATGCTTTAAGTAAGAAGATAACTTGTTATGCTCCAACTAGAGGGGTCCCCGAACTATTACAACAGATTGAAAATAAACTAAAAAAAGTAAACAATATAGCCTGTAATTGGAAAGAAAATATAATTGTTACTAATGGGGGTTCTCAAGCTATCACTCTTGCTTTTGCGGCGTTATTCAATCCTGGGGATGAATTGATTATTAATTCTCCTAATTTTATTTCCTATTTTTATTGTGCGATTTTTTTTGGGGTAAAAGTAATTGAAGTTAAGAGAAATTTAGATTTTAGTCCTAATATCACCAATATAAGAGAAGCAATTACAGAAAAAACTAAAGCCATTCTGATTAATTCTCCTAACAATCCCACAGGTTACGCCTTAAACTTAAGAGAATTGAAAGAACTTGTAGATATTGTTGAAGAAAATGACATATATTTGATTTCCGATGAGGTATATGAAAATTATCTTTATGATGGAATAAAACACACAAGTCCCGCTTCACTAAAAAGAATGTTTGAACGAACAATAACTATAAATGCAATGTCAAAACTATTTTCAGCTACGGGTTTTAGGTTAGGTTATCTTGTTGCAAGAAATGATATCATAGATTTAATTGAAAATTACCATCAATATACTGTCGCTGGAACTAATCACGCTGCTCAATATGGGTTTATTGAAGCATTGAAAATGGATACGATCTTTTTTAAAGATATCTTAGCTAGTTTTGATGAACGACGTTTATTTGTTTTTAAAAAACTGACTGAGATGGAATTTGATGTCATTAAACCTAACGGTGCTTTCTACATCATGCCTTCTGTTACAAATTTTAATATGACAGGAGCAGAATTCTCTAAAAAATTAATGAAAGAGCAGGGTGTTGCAGTAGTTCCTGGAGACATTTTCGGTTCTTTTTCAAGTGATAGAATAAGAATATCATACGCTACTAAAAAAGAAAAGCTAGAAGAAGCTATGGATAGAATTGAGGATTTAATTAGAAGCCTATAATAAAAGCTTCTACATTTCTTTTAAATAGGTTTCTAATAAAGCTTGAGTTAAATAATTGGTTGAATCAAATAGATTGTGTAAAACCACATATTCATTAGTTTTATGAATTAAATTTGGATCTCCTGGGCTGTAAATCACAAACGGGATAGGATTCTTATAATTAATAAGAATGGCTCCATCAGTAGCATAAGGTAAACCGATAAATTTACTTTTATTCAATTTCTGTAGCATCTGAAGGAAAGGATGATTAATGTCAGTTTGAAGAGCTGGTAAAGTATGGGTTATTTTTATTTCTTGAGTACAAGGGGTTAATTTGATATTTCGCAATTCTTTAATTAATTTGGCTGTATCTTGCTCAGGGATTAATCTATAATCAACTTGCATAGTAGTTTTACTCGGAACTACATTTATAACGGATCCTCCTTCAATTTTTCCAATATTTACAGTTGAGGACCCTAAAATTTCATTTTTTTTGTTATCCAGACAGCTATAAAGATGAGGAATTAATTTCAAAGCACATTTAATCGAATTTATTCCTTCTTGTGGAGTAGATGCATGAGCAGACTTTCCATAAATGTCAAAATTAACCCATAAAAGTCCTTTTTCAGCTATACCGATGTTCATATTTGTTGGTTCTGCGATAATAAGTAATATTGCATTTTTCATTACTCCTTCTCTGACACATTTTAGAGCTCCTGTCATACCAGCCTCTTCATCGGCGGTTCCAAGAAATACTACTGAATACTTTTGTAAAAATTGAGATTTCCTTTTCAAATTCATCATAACTCCTATTAACATTGTTAAACCAGCTTTCATATCAGAAGATCCTCGACCATATAATTTTCCATCTACAACTTCAGCAGAAAACGGTGGATATTCCCATTGCTGAAAATCACCTGCAGGAACTACATCAAAATGACCTGCAAGTATAATCTTCTCCTTTCCAGAACCGATTTTAGTAACTAAATTTCTTAGCTCAATCCCTTTCTTTTTATATGAAATGATCTCATTTTGAAAACCTTCTGACTCTTTGAAGATATCTGACACTAAATAATCAATAATCTCATCTGTCTTACCAGGGGGATTTTCTGTAGGTATTTGAACCAAATCTTTTAGAATTTGCTTTAAATTAAGATTCATAATTGTTCATTTTAGGTTTTTAATTGGTCTACTTCAATAATCTATAAATATCCATACCCTTATGATATAAAAGCCAAATTAAAAGAAAATAATATTAGAGGTTAGTTAAAATTTATGGCAAAATTAAGTGAAGAGGAATATGCTAAATTATATAGGGAATTTTGTTTATTAGCAGAAACAAAAAATGGGAAACTACTATCACCAAAGTTCTATGGTATGACTAAATACCACTTGTGGCAATGCAATAAACATAACCATACATGGAAGGCAAAACCATCAAATTTGAAGGATTATCCTTCCAGAAAAGGAACTTGGTGTCCAAAGTGTGCAATTGAATCGCTCCCTCAAAACAACTATAAGTTCAATATTAAAGATATGCAAAAGTTAGCAAGTTCAAAACCAGGAGGAGGTTGGTGTTTATCCAAAAAGTATAAAGGAATGTTAGAATATCTCATATGGAAATGTGGTTCATGTGGTTATGTATGGAAAGCAAAACCCTGCGATATTAAAGGAAAACCAACTAAACCTGAAGGCACTTGGTGCCCTCAATGTGCCGAAGGGAGATTTGAAAGAATAGTAAGAGCATTTTTTGAAGGTATTTTTAACGTATTATTTCCCAAAGAAAATAAATTGAATTGGTTAAGTAAATACTATTTACATTTAGATGGCTTTAATAAAGAACTTAGTTTAGCTTTTGAATGTCAGGGTATTCAACATTATCAATTTCATGACCACTTTCATAATAGTGACCAAACAGAATTTATAAAGCAGACGTGGATAGATGAATATAAACGGAGAGAATGTAAAAAGTCCAGAATTTTCTTAATTGAAGTTGGATATAAATGGAAAAATGGAAAGTTAAGAAAATTAAAATTTAATGAAATAGAATCTTATATACGTGAAAGTTGCAAAGAATTTGGTATCACCCCTCCTCAAAAATCACCTGTCGATTGGAGACAGTTTGATTTATCTCTTCAACATTATGTTGAGGATTTACGAAAAATCGCACGCGAACGAAATGGAAGACTTATATCTAAAACTTACTTAGGAGAAGTTGTTCCGTTATTATGGTTCTGTAATGCACATAAATTTCAATGGTGGGCAGCTCCTAATGATATAAGGGGTAAGCCTTCAAAACCTAATGGTTCATGGTGTCCCAAATGTGCGAGAAAAAATCATTCAATATTGATGAAAACAAAAGTTAAAAATTATTCAAGAGATAAGAAAGGAAGGTTTATTTAATATTACTAAAATTTATTTATCTATAGATTAATGAATTTAGATATAATCAACTTCAAATGGTGTTTTTGGCAGCACTTCTGCCCCCTTTTTGGTAATTAATGTAGGGGATTCTAATCGTAAGCCCCCTAGCCCCGGGCGATTAAACACTACAGCAGCAACTTCGATCATGTTTTCCTCGAATGTTAAATGGCCCCAATCTTTTCCAGGTACCACTACAGGAGAAGATTCATTGCCTATACACCCCAATGAGTGACCTAAACCAAAAAATAGGTCATTTCCAAAGCCTTCTTTTTCTGCTACTTTTCTTACTTCTTGATAACAATTCTCAAATGTGTTGCCTGGATACATGTTGTCAATAAGAGCGTAGCAAAGTTGCTCATATACATCATTAAACTTTTTCAATTCGGGGGGACATTTTCCTAATACGTAATTATGGCTTAAATCACCTAAATAACAACCAATTTCGCTGTGAAGATCCACAAGTAATGATTCCCCCTCATTAACTCTCTTATTAGTTGCGGGTGTGCATCCATTAAATGTCCAGCTTGCTCGATAACCTGACCCTATTTCTTCATTTCCCGTAAAAGTCCATTCATAATTACTTCCTGCTTTTCGCATAGCTAGCGTTCCAATACCGGCAATTTCATTTTCTGTAAAAACCTTTCCAGTGGACCGTTCCTTTAACTCTTTTTTTACAGCATGTTGTCCTATGTCAGTTATATCACTTGCTTTACGTAACATAGCGATCTCTTCGGGTTCCTTAATAAACTGAATTCTCTCAGTTTTATCATTGAAGTCTACTAATTCACAGCCGGGGAACATTTTTTTAAGATATTCTGCTTCCGTGTAGGAAAGCATTTGTCCCGTGACACATATATCTACGCCCATTTCTACACCTATTTTAGGAGCGGATGCCTTTGGGTTATATACTCCTGCCTTCTTTGCTGCATTTAGAATTTTCTTTTCCCAATAAAAACCTTTCATCGGGCCCCAACCACTCACGTTTTTTAGGTGTGCTTCTGCCTTAACTCGTTCAACATCTAAAAGAACAGTAAATAATTCAGGTTCGCCGAATCCTTCTTTAGGTAAAAAGATATAACTCTTCCAAGGAACAAAACAGCCCGATAGATATGTAATAGATTTTACACGTGTAAGAAGACAAAAGTCTAAATTAAGTTCTTCCATTGCGTTTTGATACTTCTTTAGATGCCCATCCCAATTTATTTTAATTTCACTCATATTTTAACCTTATAATTTTAAGAATAATTTTAATTGATTAGATAATTAATAAATGGTTTTATAATATTAAAAGATGGAATCGATTTGAAATAAAGTTAACAAAAGAAGAAAACTAATGAGAATTAAATAATTCATTTTTAAATATCTAATAAATTAATTAAACTCCACTAAAAAAGATATGAATCAAAACAGTTTAATCTCAATTATTCTAAAATTAAGGTAAGAAGAAATTTTTATTTATAAAAATCTGCTGTAGATTCTTTAATATTTCGGGATTCAGTAATTTCTTTTGCCATAGCCTCATATCTTTGAATAATTTCAGTCGGTAGTGATGATTTAATTTTGTTTAATGCGAATTCAAAATGTTTAGTCTCAATGTATTCCAATTTTTCCATTTTTTCTCTAATCGCTTGCATACCGGCTTCACGGCATATATTTTCTAAATCGGCCCCACTATAGCCCTCTGTAATCTGTGCAACATGTTTCAATGAAACATCATCGCTTAGAGGCATGTTTTTTGAATGAACTTCTAAGATCTTCAATCTGGATTCAAAGTCAGGGGCATCAACATATATTAAACGATCAAACCGACCTGGTCTTAAAAATGCAGGATCTACTATATCTGGGCGATTAGTACTCGCAATTGTAACTATGCCTTTCCTATTTTCAATTCCATCCATTTCCACTAAAATTTGATTTACAATTGAAGCAAACACTTGAGTACCAGCATATTCTCCTCTACCTGAGCTAATAGCATCAATTTCGTCAAAATAAATAATTGATGGAGCCGCTTGACGTGCTTTTCTAAATATTTCTCTTACTGCTTTTTCACTCTCTCCAACCCATTTTGAAAAAATCTCAGGTCCTTTTATAGATATAAAATTGGATTTGGATTCTGTTGCAATAGCTTTTGCTAAAAGTGTTTTTCCGCAACCAGGTGGACCGAATAGAAGGATTCCATTTAATGGTCGTATACCTGCTTTTTCGAACAACTTTGGATACTTTAAAGGCCATTCTACAGCTTCTTTTAACTCGCTTTTAATTTCTTCTAAACCACCTACATCATCCCAAGAAACATTTGGAATTTCTACCATTACTTCACGCATAGCAGAAGGTTCAATCATATTTATCGCTTGCATGAAATCATCATTACAGATTTTTAAATCTTGAATAATATCACCTGAAATGGGTTCGTCTAAATTGATTTTGGGTAATATTTTTCTTAAAGCAAACATTGCGGCTTCTCGAGATACTGCCATAATATCTGCTCCAACAAATCCATAAGTAATTTCCGAATAATTATCGAGATCAACATCATTCTCTAATGGCATCCCTCTTGTATGGATCTGAAAGATTTCTTTACGACCTTTAACATTCGGAACTCCGAATTCAATTTCACGATCAAACCTTCCAGGCCTTCTTAATGCCTCATCAATTGCATTAATTCGATTGGTCGCACCCACGACAATGATTTGCCCTCTTCCTTGTAAACCATCCATTAATGAAAGCAGTTGAGAAACTACCCGTCTTTCAACCTCACCTGATGTTTCAACTCTTTTTGGAGCTATAGAATCTATTTCATCAATGAAAATGATGGAAGGAGCGTTTTCTTCAGCTTGTCTGAAAAGATCTCGAAGTCGTCCTTCACTAGCTCCATAGAATTTACTCATAATTTCTGGTCCATTTATAGAAATAAAATGCGCGTTTGATTCTTGAGATACTGCTTTTGCCATCAAGGTTTTTCCTGTACCTGAGGGGCCATAAAATAACACTCCTTTAGGAGGATCGATATTTAATCTATGGAAAAGTTCAGGATGTTTGAGAGGTAATTCAACCATCTCCCTTATTCTTTGAATTTCATCTGTTAAACCCCCCACATCATCGTAAGTTACGACTCCACCCGAGACATTTAGTACCGCAATTCTTTTATTAACCTTAATTCTAGTGTCACGTGTGATTTTTACTACTTTATCAGAAGGGACGGTATCTTCAACAATTAATCTTAATGTACCTAAAGTTGGTCTTCTTTTTGGGCTTCGCACGAACATATTCATAATTTCGCTCATAGGATTATCGGGATCATTTTTTTGATAGACCGCTCCTAACACATCTACAATATCTCCTATAACTACCGGTTTGTCAATTAACTTTGCCTTAATCGCTTCTGCCTGTCTTTTAAGATCTATATTCTCTTTAGTTGGGGTTAACACAATTTCCTCAGCAGAATAGACTTTTGCGAGCCGAATTGTAACAAATTCTCCAATGGTCGCTCCCGCATTTAAACGTTGAAGTCCATCCAATCTAATAATACCTTTTCCTTTATCAGCGATGCTAGAGACAACAATCCCAGTTGTCTTCTTTTTTCCTCTAATTTCGATGATATTTCCTGTAGTTAAACCTAACTCTTCAAGAATTAGTTGATCAATATAGCATAATGAGCGTCCACTACGACTTTTTTCTAACTCTTCAATTCTTAATTTAATTTCTTTTCTATTTGAACGGTTTGAAGACATAGTTTACCAGATTGATTTAATTCGTAATATTTTGGACTTAATATTTTAAATCCTATATTATAAAGTAACTCTTTGTTTATTTTCTTTTTCATTATTTTTAATAATGAACTTTTCTTAGGATTCTAAGGAAAAATCAACTTTTATTTTTTTTTTTAAAAATACAAAAAATGCCTTAGAAATTTCTTTCTCTTTTAAAGGTTGATTTAAATACACCTTAATAAATTCCTTCCTATTAATAAGAATTTTTTTTTTCAACTTAGTATCGTTATACTTTTGTAAAAGATTTCCAACTAACGAACGAGTAACCCTATCTAAAAGTTGATGGTATTCATTAATTGTATCTTTTTGATTGCTTTCTTTAATTGAAATCTGCCTAAGATTCAATCTCTTTTCAATCTTTTCCATTAAATTTTCAAATTTGTTATCAAAATGATCCAATGTTGATAAATCATATTTTTCAATTGGAATATCCCAGCTATAACTACCAAATTCATCAAATTTTTTCTTAATATTATGTATTACCTGATTGGGAATTGGATTACCTCTTTTATCATTCCATAAAACACAATATTCTATCGGTGTTGCAATGTGAATAATAAAATATTCTTTTTTTAAATCTTCGGAAATTTGTTTTAAATCATGTCTCATACTTGTAAAGTAATTTAAATCATCACTTATTACAGTATATCCTTTCTTCAAGGCTGATTTAACTTCCTTTAAATTTTTTTCTCTCACAGTATGCTCTTTACTATAATCAAATTTTTGAGGACTTATCTTATCACGTATTTTATCCGGATCGACAATTTTAACTTTAGCATGTTCTTTTGTACTTTCTATAAATATTTTTAATTTATATGCAAATGTGGACTTACCTGAAGCTGGTAATCCTGTTAAAATAATAAGAATATTATGGTGATTCACTTAATAAATCAGCTTCACAAAAATTTTTAATGAGATTAATTTTTTCTTTTCTCGAATAAGTCTTTATTTCCAATTCTCTTTTCATTGCTTCTTTTCTTTCTATGTAGGTTTCAAAATATTTTATTTCAATATTTTTTTTCCCCCGACAGAATTTTGCTCCTTGTCCATTTTTATGTTCATTTAATCTTCTGAGTAGGTTATTTGTATATCCTGTATAGAATTTTTTTTTGTTATTTTTACCCGTTGTTTCTAAAATATATACATAAAATATAGACATATAAGCTACCCTAGTTATTTATTAATTTAAGTTATATTTAATTTTTTAGAATGAGAATTTATCTTTAAGTATTATAAGAATTAATGATATGATACTCCAATATTAGGATAATATATTTGCTTAATTAAATCATTACAAATTAAATTTATTAATGTAAACTTTTATAACTTAAACGTACATATTAAGAATATTTTGGTGAATCAGTATACCTTTAGGAATATGCCTAATAAAATGGGATGAAGTTATTGGTGGTATAATTTACATGAAATTTCCCGAAGACTTACACATCCCAAATAATATTGTTCAACAAATCCAAATTTCTCATAACTTTATTGAATCTTATATAACAATCGAAGAGAAAGATTGGAATTCTATATCTTACTATAATGAGGATAAAGAAATTATTATTGTTATGGTATTAGACAAATATGATGATAGTCAAGATTATACTGTTATACTGGATGAATTCAAAAAAGAATTAGAACTTAATCTCAATGAAAATGAGTTAAAAGAGCATTTAGAAAGGATATATAAATTATCATTAAACGTCTTTAGAACAAGAGATGAAGTACTTTCTAAGTTAAGTAATGAAGTAGCCCAATTAAAAACAACTGATTATGATTTAAAAAAACGTTTTGATAAAATAGCTAAATCAGATCACTTAAAGGTTAAAAGTAAAATTCAATTTTTTTTAGCAGTAAACGATGAGATGAGTTATACTGATTTGCGGAAACAAATAAAAACAAGTAAAAGATGGTTAAATTCCGTTCTAGAGACGCTTGAAAAAAATAATATAATAGGTCATAATACGGAAAAAGACAGTTATTATTTAATTTTCTGAATATTAAAAAACTCTCCTCCTCTAATAATCAGATTCATAAGAAAGATATTATTCTCCCAATTAATTAATAATTTTTTAATTATAATTAGAAGAAAGCTTGAAGATAGAATGAATCTAAGCAATGAAGAACAAGAAGAAGTTATCAAAGTAATGGAATCTCAGATGTTAACTTTACTTCATGGCAAATATGTAAAGAATTTTGAAAAAGATTTTTCAGATTATATAGGAGTAGAACATGCTATTGGTGTAAATACAGGGACGGCAGCACTTCATATTGCAATTGCAGCTTTAGAAATAGGACCTGGTGATGAAGTTATTGTCCCTCCTTTTACCTTTATTGCAACAGCTAGCTCCATCTTGCATAATAATGCGATTCCTATATTTGCAGATATAGATAATAAATCCTATACTTTAGATCCAAGGTCAGTAAAAGAAAAAATTACCAATAGGACCAAAGCAATTATACCAGTACATCTAGCTGGAATAGCTGCCGACATGGGTAACTTAATTGATTTAGCTAAAGATAATAATTTATATATTATTGAGGATGCTTGCCAATCTATAGGGGCTAAATATAATGGATCTAGGGTCGGCTCGATCGGAGATATTGGATGTTTTAGTTTTTATCCTTCAAAAAACATTACTACGGGAGAAGGGGGTATGATTACCACTAACAATAAGGAATTAGCAGAAAAATGCCGATTATTAAGACATCATGGAGAACCATCGTGGTATGTATACAATCGTTTAGGTTACAATTATAGAATGACGGAAATTCAAGCTGCAATCGGTAAAGTACAATTAAAAAAGATAGAGCAATTTATAAAAATCCGTAATAGAAATGCGCAATATTTAACAGATGGTATGAAAGATACTAAAGGAATTGATCCTCCCTTTGTACCAGATTATTGTGATCCCGCTTTTAATTATTGGATCGGTCGTATTCACCCAAATTTAATTGGATTAAATAAAACTCAATTTATTGAAAAATTTCCAAAAAGTAAAATTCTATATCCAATACCCCTTTATAAAACTAAATTATTTCAACAAAAAATCGCCTATCCTAAAGGATGTCCTTGGTCCTGTCCTTTTTATGGTCAAGATATTGATTATACAAAACTTAGTCTCCCAATAGTTGAAAAAATTACTAGCGAAATTTTTGCGTTAGATATACATCCAAAAGTCCCGCAAGAAGATTTGGATGAAAATATTAAAATTATGAGAACTCTAGCTAATAAATAAAAAAGCAATCTATCTTTTATGAAAAAAATTATAATAAAAGTATATGGGCTTGTTCAAGGAGTTTTTTTCCGTTATACCACTCGCAAAGTGGCTCGAAATTTAGGGTTAACTGGATTTGTAAAGAATATGTCGGATGGAAGTGTATATATTGAAGCAGAAGGACCTGAAGATAAATTATTCAAACTCCTAAATTTCTGTAAAGTTGGTCCTAAATATGCAGAAGTAGAAAAAGTAGATTTTGAATTTGAAGAACCGCAAGATAGATTTAAAGGATTCGAATATGCTTTTTAGTTCTATTATTTAAGATAAGATTCACGGAAAGAAGTGATATCATCTGGATATTATTATTGCAAATAAATCATTTTTGAATTAAATTATTTATGTCGTTAATGCTAAAGAAGAATAAATATTTACAATTATTCCAATCATTAACTCATGCCAACATTAAATTTAAAGGTCCCTTAATATTGCGGATGTATGGCCTCTTAAATGATTTAAATTTAATTAATGAAAATAGATACATTCTTTGTAACTTTATTGATCAAAATAGTGATTTATTTGAATTTAGAAAGGATATATACAAATATAGTCATGAATATAGTCTTAATCAGTTATTTCTCTTTGCTTATAACAAAGCAAGGTCTCATCAGCTTTTAAAAAATTTATATGATGAATATGTTAATTCAATTAATGCTATTCAGAATAAAATCGATACTAAATCAACCTTATTTTAATAAACCTTACGGAATTTGGTTTCTAATTTTATTTATCTTATAATATATAATTTGAAAATTTAGAAGAAAATTATTAATAAGGATAAATGTTACTATGAAAATATCTAAAGTTATAGAATGTGAATATTCGACGTGTTAGATTATGAGTGAACCTAATTATATTATCAAAATTTGTTTACTTGGAGAAGCAAATGTAGGTAAAACTTCACTAGTATATAGATATATCGAAAATAAATTTAGAGAGAATTATAAAAGCACTCTTGGAGTAAATCTATTGAAGAAAGATTTGCATATAAAAGAACGCGGTGACGTTTCGGCGCAAATTTGGGATTTAGGAGGGCAGGAATCGTTTAAGTCCCTAAGGAAGCTTTATTTGGAGGGTGCGAATGGAGCACTCTTAATTTATGATTGCACTAAGAAAAAAACGTTTGAAAAACTAGTAACATGGATAGAAGATTTTCAACGTGCGAGAGGAAATGAACCAATAATTTTACTGGGAAATAAATCAGACTTAGTAGATAACATTAAAATAACAGAGAAAGAAGGATTAGAATTCGCAAAGAATTACAATATGAAATTCATTCCGACTTCCGCTAAAACAGGATTAAATGTTGAAGATGCTTTTATTGAATTAACAAAAAATATTTTAGATAAGACTTTAAATCAATAAGAGACAGAATTTAAGTTATATATTATTTTTTATAATCTTTTTTACACGTTTTAATATTATTTCAATAAGAAAGCAATCATTTATAAATGCTTTATAAATGATGATTTATTTAAATATTGTATATTTAAATAATAAAAAAACCATTTTTCATAAAATTTTATTCATTTAATATAATTCAATTTACATTTATTAAGTTATGATATATTATGGCAGAAGAAGATTTTGATCTAGAGGATGAGGAGGAAGAAGAAGAGGAAGCAGAAGGAGAATACGAGGAAGGTTTAGATTATAAAATAGAGAATGTTGTAGCCACTGTTACAGTTGAGATTACAGAAAAGATTGATCTCAACCAGATCGCTCGTAAACATGCTGAAGTAGAGTATAATCCGGAAAGATTTCCTGGTTTAGTTATGAGAATTGAAAAACCTCGGGCTACAATTTTAATTTTCTCAACTGGGAAAATGGTTGTTACCGGTTTACGTAAAGCAGCAGAAGCCGAGAGAGTCGTAGATAAAGTTGTGAAAAATATCAGAAAAGCTGGAATTAAGTTATCTAATCCTGAAATTACAATTCAAAATATAGTTGCAAGTGGAGATTTACATACAAATATAGATTTAAATATGGCAGCTATCGTAATGGAATACGCTATGTATGAACCAGAAGTATTTCCCGGATTAATTTATAGAATGCAGGATCCAAAAACAGTCTTTTTGATCTTCTCTACAGGAAGAATTGTCTGTACAGGAGCAAAACAGAAAGAAATTGTAAGAGATGCTGTAAAAAAATTGAACCAGCAGGTACGAGATCTTGGTGTAGCTAAAAAGGAGTTAGGTGATAGCGATTATCAAGATATTACTTTTATATAATTAACAATTTTTATTTTTTCTATTTGTAAATAATCTGCATTAGATCGGATAAATCTTAAGAATAGAGAATCCTTTAGGCATTTTTAGGAAAATAATAAAATTGAATTTTGTTTTAAATCCTTGAATTTCAATTTAAATTAAGACAAATTACGAACATCTAAAAGCAAGACTTTTTTATCCTAGTCTTTTTGGAAAACTATCATAAATTCACAGAATTTATCTCCAGTTTGTAAACAACAGTTTATTTCTTGAGCAAAGCAATGAACATTACTCATTCGTTCTACTATTCCTGCTAATAAACCAGCTTCGAATGAGCAAAAACTTCCTTTTGTATTTATACCTTTCCCAATTAGATCATGAATCGATGAATGTCCCCTTAACCTTAATTGAACAATTTCATCAGAACTTTCAGTAATCTCTCCGTCTCCAAGATTATATTCGGAGATAATGTCATTTAAAGCTTCAGGAATTTCTTTTACATCATCAATTTGTTTTACATTTAAAGTAGTCCCAAGTTCATGACCTAAATAATAAAATATAGCTTCTAATTGATGTCCTAATGCCAATAAAGCTCCAACTTTCAAATCTCCAATTTCTTTTCCTTCTTTTAAATGTTTCTTCATTTGGGTTAAAATTTTTGAAAGTAATTGTCTATCCATCTTATTATCTCTTTTTATTCTCTTAATTTTTTTAATTTATCAATCTTAAATTTATATTTTGACTGAGGAAATAAAACCATATAGTATTGCATCAATAATATCCTCTTCTTGAATATTTAAGCATATTCTTTTATCTGCAACAATTATCGTTGGTAATGATGTAATTTTGTATTCTTTTGTTAAATGATAACTTTTTTCTACATCAATCTTTTCTATTAACAATTTCTTACCAAACATTGAAATATTTATTCTTTTTAGCATTTCTTCAACTGGTTGACAGGGGGCGCAGTGTGTGGATGAAAAAAATAAAATCTTAGGGTAATTCAGTTTAAAATTTTCGGTCATACAGATTCCTTACAAATACCAGTATGAAATATTGAATTATTTTTATTGATCCTTGTATGTTTCATATAATTCTTTGATGATAGCTTGAAAAGCTTCATACACACCATTGCCTGTTTTTGCGCTGGTTTTAAAGTATCCAAGAAAATTTCTTTTCTCTACCATTCTTTTTGCTTTACTATTATCTAGAGCTTCTGTATTGAGTAAATCAATTTTATTGCCGAACAGCATTATAGGAATGTTCCCACAATACTTTTTTATATCTTCGTGCCAATCAATTATATGATTAAAACTTTTTTCTTCTCCTTTCGCGTGAGAAAAAACAATGATCGCAGCCTTACTTCCCTTATAAAAAGTTGGACGCATAAAACTGAACTCTGCTTGGCCTGCAATATCCCAAAAGAACAATTTACAGTTATCTCCGTTTATCCTCTCATCGTATTTTGAAAACTGTGCTCCTAATGTTTTAATATATTGTTTTTGAAATGAACCTTGTGTATATTTTTTTATTAATGAAGTTTTACCGACTCCACCATCTCCGATCACGGTGATTTTAAAAACAAAATCCCTTTTTTCTTCCCTTTTACTCATGAAATCACTTCATAGAATTTTTCCGAATTCATTATTATTTATTCCTTTAATAATTCAAAATATAAATTATTATTATGAATTTTTATTTATATTGATTTTTATATTAAAATTAAAGGCTTTAAATCTTTATAATTTATCTTCTTTATAAGAATAGAAAAAGTGGTTAGTTTTATATGGAACTCCAAGAAAGAATTAAAAAGATTATTGAAAGACTTTCAAAAAAAGGATTATCATTATCTATTGCTGAATCATGTACAGGAGGGTATATCTCGCATATGATTACTAATATTTCAGGCGCTTCAAAAGTATTTGATAGTGCTATCATCTGTTATAGTAATCAAGCAAAAATTGCTTTCTTAAATGTAGACGAGACCATTATCGAATCTTATGGAGCAGTTTCTGACCCTGTAGCAAGACAATTAGCAAATAACATTAGAATATTATCAAATGTAGATATCGGAATTGGAATTACAGGGATAGCAGGACCCACAGGAGGAACTCTTGAAAAGCCAATTGGTCTAGTTTTTATAGGTTTTTCCACAGAAAACGAGACATTAGTTGAAGAATTTCAATTTAAATCTGATCGAATAACTTTTAAGCAAAAGGTATTGGAAAAAGTAATAGAATATTTAGAAAGATATTCTCCAGAAAATTTTTTGGGATTTAATAAAGCTGGTTAATTATCAATTAGCTTACCATTTTCCATGATTGGCCTTTTTATACCATCTAAATATTCCACGGTAAGATTTACTTTTGGGGTGGTAACGAAGTCCCAGTGCATCTGAGATGAAGAGATCCCTCCCATACTCTTATTCCCACCAAATGCGAGATGAACACTTCCAATCATTTTTTCATCCGTAAGTATATAACCAATCGCTTTAGTGATCTCTGGATTGCAACCAATCCCCAATTCTGCTATATTGTACGTCATTAATTCCTCTACTTGATTCATTTTGTCAATTTCTTCACATTCCTTAAAACTTGAGATTAACACATCAACTTTATCATCAGCAGATACTTTATCTATCAATAATTTTCCATCTTTAAATTCTAAGGTGACATTTTTCAATATTTCATTACTATATTTCTCTTGCGTTACGGGACAAAAGATTGTTCCTTCTCCCTGTTTTTCATTGGGAGGGAAGAAAACTTCTCCTGCTGGTAGATTACTTCCTAAATCACCTGCTTCTATTTGTTCATCAGAAATGTGTCCATCATCAAGAGTTCTATTCCTCCTTTCTATTGAAATCCAGAAATCAGAACCTAAATCATCGGTGACATATACTTTTTTAGCACTCTTGAAAAATTTACCAAGATTTACAGTGATTTCATGCAACCTCTCCATTGGAACACTAATTCCTCCTATTATGAATTTTTCTAATAGATCATAATCTACTTTAAAGAAATTAGCCGCTTTTTTAGATGGCCAGCCGGCATAACACCATTTCTTCCCAGGAGCAAATTTCTCATTATAACCATAAAGAACATTCTTTATAGGTGCTACAGATTTTGTATATGCCTTTAATCTTTCACGAGGAACTTTATTTAAAATTGAAGGATCTTCATCTGGCTCAATTACGATATAACCATCTATATTTTCTATTAATTTGAGATAATGCTTAGGAGTTCTTTCCAAGGTGGAAGTCTTTATCTGCTCGTCAAAAAACATCTGCTCCCTAAAATTATCTGATACAGATGATATTTGAGGAATACCTCCTTTACGATATACCTCTAATCCAATTTCTTCTAATAAGTCCTGACTGTATACTCCTCCTTTTACAAATATGCATTCTCCCTCTTTTTGCATATTAATGCATTTTACGATATTTTCAGCACATAATTTTATCTTTTGCTTATCAATCATAGTTCTGAATAATATTATATAAATAAAATTTCTTATTGTTTATAGAATTAAAAATAATTTCTATAAAATAATGAAATTATTTATAACATGTACAAATTTATTTTGGGAATTATTCAAGAATTTATTAAATTAGGGTTTAAATATAATATAATCTAATCTTACAATAAGAATTAATATTATGGTAATTCGGGAAGCTGGTCTGTTATTTCGAGGTTATACGCTAGTTAAAAAAAGTTATCATAAAACTAGTAAGGGAAAAATTGATACTGATTTGAGGAGTGGGTTACTTACCGCAATTCTAAATTTTGCTGAAACTGCCTTTGCAGAAGGATTTATAGAATATTTTGAGGGGAAAAAATATGTTATTGTCTTTTTAAAAGATAATATAAAAGCTGAAGATAGTTTTGAACCTGAACTTCTTATTCCGTATGCTATTTTAGACAAAGAAAAAAAAATTGATAGATACATAACTAAGATCCTACAACCTTTATTAAGAAAACTAACAACCGAGTTTAAAAAACAGCATACAGGAAAAAACTTATCTGAAATCTCTCAATTCAAAAATTTTAAACAACAACTTGATATTATTTTTGGTTCTGATACTCAAAAAATTGACCAAAAATTAAAAGGATTATTTTATTGATAAGAAATTTAAAATCCCTAGGCAATCCTATTGGTCGATTATTACTTACCTAATTCTTTTTTTTTTTATTGCTTTCTTTAAATACCAATATATTAACGGAAGAACAATAGATGCATCTGAGATAACTGTAGAGAATTTTGCTTTATCTGATATTTTACCCCAAGAAATTGCTTCATGTAACGTAGCACCACTGAGCCCTCCTGGTTCTGGACGATCCATAGTTATTTGAATTGCATAGCTTGCGGCATTAGGACAAAATTGTAATGATTGAAGTATGAAATTTTTCGGAACACCTCCCCCAACTATACAAACTCCTGCCTTTTTAGCTTCCCAAGCTAAATTTACCATAGATAGCATATCTTTAAAGTGATTCAAGTTAATATTTTGATGATGAAATCCAATTTGCATTGCTAAACCAGAATCCGTGAAAGCTGGGCAAAAAATAGGAATCTTCTTTTCAGCACATATTTTTAAAATGGAATTAGGGTTATCTGGTAATTTACTTCCTAAATAATGTAAGAATTCACTCACTGGCATATTGTTATTAGGAATCTCTAATTGTGATACGAAATCTTCTATCCCTTCATAAACCTTATTTGGTAAAAAAACATCATAGATTCTATTCATCTCTTGATTATGTAACTTTACATCATCATGTCTTTCCGTATCAAGATCACCCTGCAAATGGTGAAATCCTAAGGTTTCTGCGATATCATGGGTTAAATTAGCTCCTGTGGTTACTAAAATGTCTATAAAACCCTCTTTAACAAAATCATGCACAATTCCCTGCATTCCTGCAGGTACGAGCGCTCCTGCAAGACCAAAAAATTTAATACACTCTTGTTCATTTACCATATCTCTATAGATTTCACAAGCTGATGCCAATCGTTTAGCATTGAATCCTGTATCTGAAAATGATTCAATTAAATCTAAAATATCATCTTCTTCGGATATTTTAAACTGATTTACTTTTTTTAAATCCTCTTTTAAATTCTTATTTGGCAAAATTATCCCTCTAAATTATTCGAAATAAATGAAATAAATTCAATTATTAACTTTGCTGCTAAATTCGAAGTTAAATTACTAGGAATATCTAAATTAGGAGCAACTTCAACTAAATCAAATCCTATTATCTTGAAATTTTTAGCAATTTCCTTTAACATTAACCACAATTCTCGATAAGTAAATCCACCCGGAATAGCAAATCCCGTTCCGGGAGCTATGGAAGGATCTAAAACGTCTACATCAATAGAAACATATAAATATTTAATTTTCGAATTTTTAAAGAAATCTATAATATTCTCAATAAACCTAGGTAATCCAAACTCGCTTAATAAATATGCATCAAAATGAACAATGTCTTCTGAATCTGCTATATCCCTCTCAGGGATATCAATATCTCTTGCCCCCACAATCAATTGATTATAATTATTTACATAATCTAAGTCAAAAACACGGTGAGAAATGGTTGCGTGGGAATATACTCCTTTATCCCATTCCTGATATAAATCTAAATGTGCATCAAATATCAAAACACCAAGTTCTTCTTTTTTTTCGAAATAATCTCCAACTGTTTTTATTACTGGATATGAACAAAAATGATCTCCTCCAATCATCACTGGTATTATGTCTTTTTTTTGAAGGAACCTTTCTTCTAAAAACATTCTAATTTCATTTAAATTTTTATTAACATCAGTTGTGTCAATTCGCACATCTCCTACATCTACAACCTTTAGCTTTGGAATCTGATCTCCCATTTCAGTGGTTAAAGCCAAATTAGATGAAACTTCACGTATCTTTTGGGGTGCTATTGCAGAATTAGGTGCCTCAATAGAAGTTAAATAATCCCAAGGTATGCCAAAAATAATAAACTTTGTCTCTTTTTCTATTAATTCTCCAAAATCAAAATAAGCCATAAGATTAAAATCACCTCTTTATTGTGAATATCTTACATTTGATCTAATGTTTCTATACCTAAAATGTTTAATCCAATTTTTATAACAATCTGTACACATTTTATAAGTAATAATCTGGCTTTCTCTAATTCTTTTTCCTCAGATATTACTTGGCAAGAAGAATAAAAAGAGTTAAATATTTGACAAAGACTTAGTAGATATTGAGGAATTAAATGAATGCTATACGTTTTTTCAGCTGAATCTATGATCTCAGGAAAATAAGTCAACTGTTTTATTAGATTTGATTCATTTTCATGATTTAATAAATTCCAATGTATATCAGTACTTACTTTTAATCCTGATTTTAAAATAATTGATGCTATTCTCGCATAACAATACTGAATATAAGGGCCCGTTTCACCCTCAAATGAAATACTTTCATCAGGTATGAAAATAAATCCTTTAATAGGGTTATATTTCAGAATGAAAAATTTTAATGCAGATAATCCGATTATTTTTGCTCTTCTTGACTTTTCATTGTCAGAAATATTTTCATATCTTTTATCTACTTCATAATATGCAAGCTTTTCAACTTCTTCAATAATATCATCCGCATCGACCACTGTTCCTTCCCTGCTTTTCATTTTCCCTTCAGGTAAACTGATCATTCCATAGGAAAGGTGGTAATTATCTTCTTTGAAACCTAATAGATCCAGAATGGCAAAAAGCCATTTAAAGTGTTGAATTTGTTCGTCTCCAACAACATAAATAGATTTATCATAATTAAAATCTTCTTTTTTTTTGTACGCTAAATAAATATCTTGAGTTATGTAAATTGCTGTGCCATCACGTCTCACTAAAATTTTATCTTCAAGATCATATTTTTCTTTCAAACGTGCTATTATCGCGCCATCTTCTGTTTTCTCAAAAATACCTCTTTTTACTCCTTCATTGATTTTCTCCTTTCCTCTTAAGTATAAATCGGATTCATAATATTCTTTTTCAAAAGAGATTCCTAAGGTATTATATGTAATTTTATGTCCTGCAAAAGCCCACTGATTCATCTTTTGCCATAATGCATTAGTTTCTGCATCTCCTGCTTCCCATAACCTCAATAATTCATAAGCCTCATCTTCCAATTTTTCATCCTTTTCTGCCATCTCGTTAAATTTTACGTAAAAGTCTCCCACATAATGATCACTTTTTTTATCAGGATCCTTGTTATTTCCCCATTTCTTATATGCGAGCATACTTTTACAAATATGAATCCCCCGATCGTTATTTAGATTTACTTGAAAAACCTTATAACCCTTATATTCGAGTAAGTTAGAAAGAGACTTACCTAATAACATATTTCTTATATGGCCAAAATGAAGAGGTTTATTAGAATTTGGAGAGGGATATTCAATTACAATCCTTTCCTTCACTTTTTTCTTTTTTTCAATAATATCTCGTATTCTACCATAATCACTCTTTAATTCAAAAATATTTTTAAGAACATATCTCGGTTTAATTTTCAAATTTAAATAGGGACCAGTGGCTTCTATTTTTTCTATAAAGTCAGTGTGCTCAACTTTAACTTTTAGATCTTTTGCAATTAGGTTTGGTGATTTCTTTTTTATCTTTGCCAACCTAAAACAAGGAAATGCATATGTGAATTCGATCTCTGCAGGAGGTATTTCTATTAATGTTTCAATTTCCTCTGATGTAAGGCCTGAGATATGCTTACCTAACGTCTCAGCAACAGTTTTCTTATCAATGACCGTCATCTTCAAAGAGGGATTAATATCACAAAATTTTATTATTATACAGATTGTAACTTTTATCTGTTTTGTTAAATATATCAAAAATAGCTCATAAAATTTATGTTATTAAAAATAGTAAAAAAACGATGGATATATGTCATTAAAACAAGATGCCAATAAAGAATTTCCTAAATGGCCAATATATGATGACGAAGAGATAAAGGCTTTAAGAAATGTGATACAATCAAGTAAATGGTGGTGTGGGTTTCCAGGAAGCCATGACGGAGAGAATGTATGGAGGTTTCAGAAAGAGTTCTCCAAATTTCAAGAAGCTAAATCCTGCACTGCAGTTTTCAACGGAACTGTAGCCATAGAAGCCGCTCTAATAGCATTAGGTATTGGATTGGGTGATGAAGTAATTGTGTCCGATTATACCTTTGTAGCTTCCGCTTCGGCAGTTGTTGCTACAAATGCCGTTCCAATCTTTTGTGACATCGATTCAGAAACTCTTGTAATGGATGTGAACAAAATTGAAGGATTAATTTCAGAGAGAACAAAGGCAATTGTACCAGTCCATTTAGGAGGAAATCCTGTGGAGATGGATAAATTAATGGAAATAGCTCAGAAACATGATCTAGTAGTAGTTGAAGATTGTGCTCATGCACACGGATCTCGTTATAAAGGAAAAAGGATGGGAAATTGGGGTGATGCGGGAACTTTCAGCTTTCAAGCTTCAAAAGTATTAACAAGTGGAGAAGGCGGGGCCGTTATCTGTAATTCAGAAGAACTAGCAGATAAGATTTATTCTTATATAGATTGCGGAAGGCAAAAAAATAAGTATTCTTATGCTCATTATACTTATGGAACAAATTATAGGATGACGGAATACCAAGCAGCAGTACTTCGCGCTCAAATAAAGAAATTTCCAAGTCAACATAAGCTTAGAAATGATAATGCTAAATATTTAATGGATGCCTTAAATAAAATTGATGGGATTGCGGTAATGAAACCAACTCCAGGTACTTCAGAGTTAGGTTGGTACGTTTATCCTTTTGTTTTTGAGCCTAACAAATTTATGGGCTTAACTAAGAGAGAATTTTATAAGAAATTGGAGAGAAATGGGTTTCCTACTGATGATTGCTATCCTCCGTTACATAGTCTCAACTGCTTTCAGGAAATTAACCTAAAAAAAGGAATTGATTACTCTAATGCCAATTGGGGTGGAGATAAGAGCAATAGTAATAATTTTCCTATTGTATCCGATATTTATTCTCGAAGTGTGGAATTTCCTCAAGAATCACTCTTATGTTCTAAGGAGTATCTTAATGGCATAGTTGAATTTATTAAATCATTAAAGGGATAATATATCTCTTTACTAAAGTGAAATTACTTCTTCAATTTTTTTAGTCTTAGCACTTTTATACATCGTCTCTACGATATTCAAAATTTTTTGTCCGAATGTACCATCAGTTAAAGGTTCTTTCTTGTGTATAATACAATCAACAAAATGGGCAATTTCTTGAGGATAACCAAAAGACCATGTTTCGTTGGGTACTGGAAAAGTCCAACCCTTTGTAGTTCCTGCTTTTTCTACAGCATATCCATATCCTATTTCACTATAAACACTAATTAGGTTTGAAAATGTCGGAGCTACTTTAATTTGTCCTTCTGTACCATATAATTCAAATCTCATATCATACCCTCCTGGTGCATTCCAAGATTCTTCTATTACTACTTGAGCACCATTTTCAAAGTAAAGTATCCCTACCGCATTATCTTCAACTTCACATGTACCAAATTTTCCTCTATCTTTGCTAATTGTTTTGGTTTGACAAAAAACCTCTTTCACATCACAATTTAGATACCAATTTAAGCAAGCTATATCATGAATTCCTAAATCAAGTAATGCTCCCCCTCCTGATTCCTTTTGTTTGTAAAACCAGGCAGAATGTGGACCAGAATGCTGTTCTTTACCCCGTCCCATATAAATATCTCCTAAAGCTCCTTCTTCAATAACTTGTTTGACTTTAGTAAAAGTAGGAGCATACATATTATTTTCACAGTAAAATATCCTTCGATTTGAAGATTTCTCAACATCGAGCATCTCCTCTCCTTCTATAACAGTTCTTGCGAGGGGTTTCTCTACAAAAGCATGTTTTCCCGAGCTTAAGATACTAATCGTAATTTCTTTATGTAGAAAATTAGGAACACAAGCTGAAATTACCTCACAATCACATTTCAAAAGATCTTCATACTTATTAAAAGGTTTACCCGGGATATTATATTTCTTCATTAACCTTATAGCCTCCTCATTCTGTAGAGAGGAAATACCTATAATTTCTACATTAGGGAGTAATGAATATGAATGACAATGATGTTCAGCAATGAACCCTGAACCAATTATTCCTACTTTTATCTTATCCATCTCTTATATCTCTTTTTTTTTTTATTAATATATCAATAACTCACAAAATTATATAATAATATATTACTTATTCCAAAACTCGGAAGAAGTTAAATAATTATTTATTCTACTAAAAGGGCACACTGCTATGCAGTTTCCGCAATCTGAAGAATTCTCAATCCAAAATTCAAAACACTTTTCAGCGTTTACATAATACTTTTTCACTCCTGGATTATTGGAAATAGTTATTCCCTTAAATGTTGGGTTTTTTTCCTTTGATATCGCTTCAGTTTCACACGCTTCCGCACATTCATAACATTCTTTGCATGTATTAGTGACTTTTTCTATGAAATTCAAATTTGGTTTATCCGAAATTAACGGTAAATCAGTAAACACTTTACAAATGCGTATTCGTGGACCAAATTCAGGAGTAATTAATAAGCCATGTCTCCCTAAAGCTCCTAGTCCCGCATCAATCGCTAATGGTATACTAAGAGCAGTATCATTCCCGCATTGGACTGCTCGGTATCCTAAATTTCTTATAAATTCTCCTAAACATGAGATTACAAAAGCCATTTTTGAATAAACTAAAGCAGCTGCAGCTGCAGCAGGTTGAGCGGGTGCAGTAGAAATAGCATCTTCATCCATCTCTATAGCCATTACAATAGCTTTATTTATACCTTCAGGTAAATTAATGGGATTATCTAGTATAGAATCAGATGCTGAACCATCTCTAATTTTTATTTTTGACTCTGCCTCGTTTGTTAAATTTGATCTTACAAAACCCGATTTATAAATCCATTTTTCATTGATATCTGCAATTCCTACTAAAGAAGCACCGTAAAATTTTGAAGCTTTTTTTATTAATCGTGTAAATGATTCTAAATCAGCAATTTGGTGCTTAGATTTCATCCAATTTACCCCATACCCTATATCATAGTTATATTCTCTTCTCGAAGCAAAAGCAAAGGGAAACCTTTCATACACTGTCCACCCTGCAGCAACTAAAGCAAAATCAATTCGACTATATCCTTCTTTATTTGAATTGATATGTTTATCAATATTTTCATCAAACATCATTCCATAAGTTGGTAAGGATTTATCCCAGGTACGGCGGTAAATCATATTATATTTTTCCTTGAATCGCTGGTAAACACTCTCATCAATTTCATAAGGACTATTTTCACTTTTTGCCATTTTCACTGACATCATTAATTTTTTTCTATAAACAAAAAGAAAGGTAACTAAATATAATTTAAAAGCAAACAATAAAAGTTTTAGACAATACAACTATAAGTATACGAAAAAAGATAAATCAATTTCATCCTATCTGTGAAGCATATGAACTCAAATGAAAAGAAATTTATCACCCAAATTGGCTTTGGCGTTGATCAGCATGGTCATAATGATGATTGCACTAATGCAGCAATTAAAGCTATTAAAAATGCGATATCTAATAATTGTTTATCGGGATTATCCGAGATATGCGGTTTAAAAGAGCCAAAAGATTTAAAAAGAATGAAAGTTTGTGTAAAAATTGGAGCCCCTTACCCTCAAAATATTGATAAAAAAAAAGTCCTAAAAGCTGTACCTTTTGGTGAGAAATCAATAGAGGTTGAAAAAGGGGGTTTAGTAGCGGAGGGAATAAGGATTAAGGAATTAGGGGACACATCTGATAAAATTATTATATGTAATGCTGCGGTCACTGTATCAATTATTCAAGAATAAGATAGTAGTGAAATGAAAAACAATATCCACCCACTTTTAAAAGACCGATGAAAAAAAGATGCGAATGGGCTGGGACTGAACCCCTTATGAGAGATTATCATGATAAAGAATGGGGTGTCCCTCAGCATGATGATCGAATTCTTTTTGAATTTTTAATTCTAGAAGGAATGCAAGCGGGATTAAGCTGGAATACAATTCTTAAAAAAAGAGAAAATTTCAGAAAAGCATTTCATGATTTTGATTATAAAATAATTTCAAAATTTGATGAAAAAAAGATTGAAGAATTACTTCAAGATAAGGGAATAATAAGAAATCGATTAAAAATCCAATCTGCAATTACCAATGCAAAAGCTTTTATAAAAGTCCAGAAAGAATTTGGTTCTTTTGATGACTTCATCTGGGGTTATGTAAATCATAAACCGATCCCTAATAATTGGAAATCTTTAGCTGAACTTCCTTCCCATACAGAACTTTCAGATCAAATAAGTAAAGACTTAAAGAAGAAAGGATTCAAATTCGTTGGATCTACAATTATTTATGCTTTTATGCAAGCCGTCGGTTTAGTAAACGATCATGCCAATTATTGTTATAGATATAGAGAGATACTAAGTACCTAATAATTTATTCTCAGATTCTCTAATCCAATCTCTTCTTCTGCATATTTTTTTAGAGCGTGCCATTGTTTCTCAGTTGTTCCGAAAAATTTAAAAAGACCTATACCTAGACCAAAATCAAAACCCTTCATCTGTTTCAACATTTCTTGGGTGTTACACTCTACAGAATTTGTGATCGCTAAAACAGGGCTTTTAAATTCCTTAGCTCTTTTTTTCATATTTCTTATAAAATACCAATAGAAAAAATCAGCTAATTTTCCCCAATACCATCCATCATCCCGAGTTCCCATCAGATAAGGATATTCCATAGGTGATGCAACGTCTAAAATCGAAGATAATTTCGTCCAATCCTGCCCTAATCGCTTTCTAGAGAGCATTTTTTTAGGTCCTGGAAGTGCAAACCATCCTGAAACACAGGTTTGACTTTCAGTTTTTATAGTATTTTGGAGTTTTACAGCATAATCTGCGATTGTGTCGGCTTTGAACTCATACCATTCTTTACTAGTTAATAATTTAGCTTTTTCTCCAAAATTATTCTTATATTTCTCTAAACAACGATGGCAAGTGCATAAATCGCTATATGCACCATCATACCTAATATAATCTGAAAAAAATCCCATTATCTTATAATTTTTCACTACTTCTTTAGTTAAGCTTAGTAAATAATCTACATGTTCACTATTAGGACACATAAAGCTTGTTAAAGGTATATACCCTTTACCTCTGGTTCCTCTTGATTTACCAATTTTCTCATCAACATTTTCGGTTAAAAAAGGAATTTTGATGTGATATTCCTCAAATGGAACATTTTCTGGTAAACTTACTCTCATCTCACCTTCTTCATGAGTAGATAACTCTCCTTTATTATACTTCCTTCCCTGCTTTTTACCGTTTTTACCATGAACACTTACTCGATTAGGGTGTAAGTAGCCTTGATACGCATCATTCATACTTGTAAAAGAGGCCATAATCTGAATATTTCTGTCTTTACCTGCATCACAAAACTCCCCTAATATATCCCGATTAGTAGGATTCCAACCTGCTTTAGTATCCCATATACATGCTCCATCGGTGTCTTTTATAACTAAACCAAAAGTATTAAAATGGCATTCTTCGAGTTTGTCCATAACATCATTAACATTTAAATTCTTTTCTGCAAATTCGTAATCAAGTTCTCTGAAACCTTTGGAACCTCTTATAGGCATCAGTCCCATAGCATAAATTTTTCTGCTACCAACGTTCTCTAACAACGGATTTAATTTTTCATTTTCAAATCTAAAGTATTTTGACCAATCTACCATTTTTACCATTATTTTCACGAGAGAATAAGGATTAATTATAAGAATTATAAATTTCCAAGATTATGAAATAGTTAATTTTTTCAAATCGATAATTTTATAAAATCGGACTTTTAATAAAAGTTTAAGATTATTTGTTATTTTAATAATAAATGCATTTAAAGATTTATATATAGAAATAAGATTATTTAATATAGAAATCAAATTAATATACCCACTACAAATAATTTTATTCAAAAGAGACAAATAATTAAAAATCTTTGAAGTTTTTGGAGGATAAATAGATAAAATGTACGATGCAACCTTTAAGATAGTCATATTCGGAGATGCTGGTTGTGGTAAGACAACTTTAACTCAAAGATTTCTAACAAATCTTTTCGTTTCAGACTCAAAAATGACAATAGGAGTTGACTTTGAAGTTAAAAGCCTAGTTGTTGAAGAGCAAAAGGTAAAATTACAAATCTGGGATTTTGGTGGAGAGGAAAGGTTTAGATTTTTACTTCCTACTTACGTACGAGGTGCAAAAGGCGGATTATTCATGTACGATATTACTAATTATTCCTCTATAGCCCATATAGATGACTGGTTAACCGTTATTAGAAAAGAAATCAAAGTTGAGGATCAATTTCCTATTATAGTAGTGGGCGGTAAAGCAGATTTAACCGAAGATAGAGAGGTTCCTGCTGAAGAGGGAATAAAAATTGCTAGATCAAGAAGCGTTGATGGATTTATCGAATGTTCTAGTAAAACAGGAGAGAATGTAGAAAAAACTTTTGAAGCACTTACCTCATTAATGATAGATAACTCAAATTTCTATTGATCTAATTAGATTATTAAATTTAGCAAAAATAATAGAATTTTCTCTCTATAATGATTTATAGAGATTAATTGCTTGCTTGTTCCTCTTTTGATTTTAAGTCTTTATTTTCCAGTTGTACATTTTGTAAAAGTTTTGTTTCTAACCGTCTATTTAACACCATCATTTGAAAATCGATATCTTTTTTATATGCTTTAGAGAGCTTGAGTAAGTTTTTAATCATTTCAATTTCGGTTTCTTCTGCTTTTATATAGGTACCTTCAAAAGTGGGTATTTCTGCATATTTTTTAATAAGACGAGTAGTTAATTCTTCTGGTAATACATCGGCTCTCTCTTTAATGGCAGTATCTAAAGTTTCAAGCATTTGATTATATTTTTCATGCTTACTAAATTGACATAAAAAGCATTTATTTGCTCTATTTTTAAGAATATATAAGATAATTAATCCAATGATATAATGAAAATACGGAACAAAATCTTTAGGATGTTCACTATCTAGATGATCTTTCACAATAAAATCAGCGATAGAATATAAACTTGCAAAATAGATTGCTCTGAAAAAGTAAGCAGGATCAATACAAAAAATTCTGGTAAACCAAAAAGGATCAAGATTATCGGGAGGATTTTCATTTAATATGTAATATACTAACCTACCATCTCTTTCTTTATAAAGAGTGGATTCTTTTTTCAATGTGTTTAAATAAGTAGATATCGTAGACCGAGCAATTTCTTTGAAAAATTTTTTATATTCTAACTCCACATCTCTCGTGGTAACTTTTCTTTTTCCCTCTAAATAAAATTTTAACATTATCCCGAGGATTCTATTTTCATGAAGTTGCCCTGTTTTAACTTGTTGCTCTTCTGATTCATCTTCCCTTATATTATAAATATCTATTATCTCGGGAGCGAATTCTTGAATAACTTTTTCCAAAATAAAAATATTTAACTCTGTAATTTTAAAAAACACCCATTATTGATATTTAGATTATTCTATCGGTATAACATATTAAAAAAAAAATAACTTTTTAATAATTTATGTTCTATTAAAGTAGAATTATTAAACTCTTTGACTCACCAAATCAAATAATGTGGAATTTTAAGGATTATAAGTTTTAGTTAGCATTATTCGACTTAAAATTAATAAAGAGTAAAATTCAATCCATATTTCTCCAAATCTTCTACAAGCTCTTTAAGCATTCGAGATTTAAATTAACTTTCATTTGGACTAATATATAGATAAATAATATTTAAATCAAAGAAAAAGAAACTATAAAAAGAAAAAAAAAATAAATTAAATTTTTATTTGACTTGAGATTTAAAATCTCGTATCCTTACGCCTTTTGATTAATATTGTAGCAACACCAACTAAACCGATACCCGCAACCAATAGTATTAAAGCCCAGAAACCGGTGGATTGAAATACCATATATACACTAAAAGTAGGATCATGCCAGATTCCCGAACCATCTTCGAATTCTGGATAACAAACCGCATATGCCATTACGTTAAAGCTGATATTGATTCCTATATCTGTAGCAAAAGTCTCAAATTCAGTACCAGAAGCATCTTCAAACGTATCATGCCTTTCAATTTCAGTTTCATATAATGCAAGTGGTATAATACTTGTAGAAGCATCTGTTTGACCTCTAGTAGTTGTTTCATTACCATACTCATAGTAAGGTCCCGCAATATCTACAAATTCTAGTTGTCCAGCGAATTTATCTCCAAGGTAATTTCCTATGCTTAATTCTCTACTCACGTTATTAAAATCTCTACTAGGATCTAAAAGAGTTGTCGGATCTGTTGGATCTTCACCCTCTACCTCTACTTTAAAGTGGAAATGTAACATTGTAGAGAGATAAATTATTGCCATGTCTAAATCTCCAATTCCATTCTTAGAATAATAACCATCAGGAGAATTCCAAGGAGCAAAATATTGATCTAATTTAACGATACCCTTTAAAACTGTAGCCGAACCACCAGTTGCTGTAGGTAATTTGATCTTTTCCGGATTAAATGTAAATCCGAAGTAGATATAATCCAAACTCTCTTGTTCCGCCCCTAAATAATTATCTAAATCCACTCCAATTGGAACGGGAGTAATCTCAGCATCATTTAAAGTTAAACCCCACTTAATTTGTTCATTAGCTACATCAACTTCTGGTTCCTTGAAATCAAATTCACTCACCGAATTCAGTATTAATCTATGAGTTACTTCGGAAGTTTTAGGAATATAAATTTCATTATTACTCACAGGATCGAGGACAGGATCTCCCATAGTGTCATTAACTCTTACATATTGAGTTGTAATAGTGTCATCATCAACAATCGAGTCATTATATAAGAATGCTCCTGCTAAATGATGAGAGAACAAATAAAATTCAATCTCTAATCCTTGAAAGATGCTTGCAATATCAAGTGGTCCAGATCCTCCCCCAGTAACTAGATTCATTATTTCTGCCACATTGATCTCAATATGGAAGGTTTTTATCCATAATTGAATCAAGTCAAAAGTGAAAGTAGTCCAAACAGTTCTCACAAGGGCAACATTATCGATATCGTTTAATAACCAAGTCATATAGTTATCTGATCTATTACCAGCTAGATCTCTCCAATCATTTAACATAGGATTCATGGAAATATCAACATCATCATTTAACCCATCATCAATATTATAATCAGGACCAGTGGTATAATAATCTTTATTTATTGAATAAT
>SMTZ1_10001589_pt1 | contig 32331 bp, 28 predicted proteins | sample DeeMarSWOR136_30_FD_25667 | JGI IMG/M metagenome (IMG submission 25667) | reverse complement strand
TTCAATTACCCGAAGCGCTTTTTCAAGGGTATATCCTTCATTAGCATCCAAACGTATTTTTATGTTAGGTCCAACTGCATTTCTTATTGCAAGAACTACTTCTATATCTTGATCGGCATCCATCCCACATTTAACTTTCAAGCATGTGAATCCTTGAGATACAAAATTTTTAGCTTTTTCAACCATAGTATCAACAGGATTTAAACCAATAGTTACTGAAGTTTCAATTTTATCTTTATATCCTCCAAGAAGTTTGTACAAAGGCATATCTGCTTTTTTGCCAAGAATATCATAAAGAGCCATATTTACACCGGCTCTTAGTGAAGGATTACCTTTTACTTTTTCCTCTATTACATCATTTATAAAATTGATTCTGAGCGGATCTTCTCCAATAAGTATGTCTTTAATAACATTATTAAAACAATCAACTACAGTTTCCTTAGTTTCAGCTGTTACGCTATCTGGTGTTGCGCAGCCCCATCCAATAATATCTTCATCTGTTTTGAATTTTAAAAAGACATTCTCCCCAATATCAACTGTTTCATTTGCAATGCTGAAAGGCTCTTTCAATTTTAGATCTATTGGAGTAGCAGTAACTGATTTGATTTTCATATATGGAAGATAACAAAAATGTTTTAATAATAATTACCATAATCGAATACCATTTAATAATCAAAGTCATCAGTACCTTCATCTATCTCCTCAGATGATGGTGATTCTGATTTTAAATTATTATATCCTTCTTTCTCAGTTTTTTTATTTTCTCTATGAATGATATGTTTACATACTTTACATCTGCCTTTTTCATCATATTCCCTCCACTCCATACAATGAAGGCAGAATTCATCATTTCCAATTTTTAACTTCATAATATACACTCAGGCTTTATCTTAAGTGTACTATAAAAAATATTCATACCATTTGTTTGTCTAATCAATTTAATAAATTTTTCTCCTGTTGGACCCATCAAAAATTTACTAATTAATAGAAACAAAGTTTTGCATTCTCCGAAAAGCATCGAGTTTTTCTTTTTCACCAATTTTCGCCTGCCAAATACCATTTCTAATAATTTCAGTTGCCTCATCCATGGATTTCCGATCCACAGGGTAAGGTACACCGTCTTTAGAGCCTACTGTAAATGTATACTTCACAGGGTCGGACCAAGATGGTTTTTCTCCATAAATAAGATCAGAAATAAGCGCCAGAGCTCTCACAGTTCTTGGTCCAACACCTCTTATAGAGATTAGTTCTTCATAGTTTTTTGGCTGAAAATCATAGATCTGCCTCATTTTAACCCAATTTATGCTTCTGGGCATATCTAAACACTCGATGATTTCTCTTTTTTCTCCAGGATTACTCCAATAGTCCAATGTTTTTTGAGTAGTATGATTTGTCAATCTTGCCCAATCATTTTGAAGATGAGAAGGATAATCACAAACAAGATCTACACATACTTTTTGGGCAGAGCCACTATTAGCAGAAACCATATCCAAAACCTTAAGTTGGCTTCTCCGACCTAAAATTGCATCATGTGGTTCACAAACAAAATTATCTATATTATCAGAAAACCAATGATATCTTCGGGCATAATTTGTTTCTTCATTTATCCCCTGCTGGATTACATTCCATTTCCCATTTTCAGTAAATATGAACACATGATGATAGAGTTGATGACCATCTTGAATAGCTGTATTATCAATTTTTGCACTCATACGACTAGAATATTTTAACTTCTCAATTTTGGATGTCGAGATATTAAAAATATCGGTTGTTTTTTCAATCTCTAAAGGTGTTTTCCTTGAGATTTTGCCTTTTCCACCAGAAATTGCAATACCATGTTTTTCTGGTTTAATAGCTTCCTTAAGGGCACCGCAGGTAACAGTAGTACACCCTGAACTGTGGTAGTCAAATCCTAACACACATGATAAGGATTGAAACCAAAAGGGGTCTGAAATACGTTTGAGAAATTCATCTCTTCCGTATTCATGTATAATAACATCGACGATTCCTTCAGAGAGTTTTACCATTCTTTTAAATAGCCATTTTGGTGCTTTACCGCCATGTAGAGGGAGATTAACTATTCCAGTTCTTTTCAATTATATCCCTCAATATTCGTAATCTTTTTGCTTTGTCAACATGGCATGAACCAATTTCGTGTATGAATTTTAAAATTTCAAGTTTCTTTCGAATTTTAATAGTATACCAAATACCTAAGTCTGTTTTATGATATTGTGGTCCTGTAAATGAAATATTAATATTTCTGAATAACTCAATAACAGTTTCTAGGAAAAATTTGCTTGATTGAGATATAATAATTGCAGAATCAGAATAAGTTGTATTAACATATCCCTCTGCATCAAATAGCCCCATCAAAAAATATTTTTTATTGACGGGATCAAAATCATCAACAATTTTAGGAATTTGCCCTACTTTAATTTTCATGACTTTCTGTAAAAATCTTAAAATTGATTTAGATCCTATCTGGATGGCGTATCCGTTCCCGTACCTGAGAAAAATCGGAGGAAAAACTCCAAATACATCTACAAATAATGGTCTCAAAATTATTTCCAATTGCTCTCTGGACTTTTCGCTAATTTTTACCAGATAGTGATTTCCACTTTCTTGTAAATTTCCATCTCCGCAAATCCATCCTAACAGATATGATAATTTTGGATCAATATATCGAGGCAATGATGTTTTTTGACATTTTGAACGAGTTGATAAAAGTAATTCCTTGTTGAAGATATCATCCCATTTTCTAATGCTCTCTTCCTCGCTTTTATTACAGAACTCTTGCCATATTTTAATCAATTTATACATTGTTGAAATTGAAATATTTTTTCTACTGTTTTTGTAAGCATAAAAACTTGATGGAGTTACCCTAAAATTTTCAGGTATAAACTTTCTAACATTTAGTTTTCTCCAATTTTTTTGAATGATTTCTTCCCAAATTTCTTGAATTATACCAGATGCATCGTTCAAATAAATTGATTTTTCTATTCCATCATTATCATCGATCAGATCTAATAAATAATTTTTAATTGGAATATGTGGATCATCTGGAATTTTCTCTAGAATATTTTCAGATATACAACTATCAACAAAGGCAGCATAAGATCTTTGCATATTTTTATCAAAAAATAATTCTGTATATATAATATAGTATTTTCCTATAGATAATTGAAAGTATTATTTAATTTTGAGACAATGCCGTTGAATACTTTCAATGACCCCATTTTTACATATATAAAGCAAAAACGCTCTTCATGGTATTAGATTGACGTAAAATATGGGGGACATGCCAGCAAAGCTGGCATCTCTGCCACATAATTAGATTCATCCCATTCCTTCCCATCCTCTCCCCCCTCTCTTTTTTCTTTTAGATATAATGTGAATGGTATTCTTTTTTAATGAAATAGCCTATATCTCTGTTAAAATGCAAAGGCAACTTACATCATTTGATATCTATGTAATTGTCTCAGAACTCCAAGAATTAAAGGGAAGCTACATAGATAAGATAAATCAACTTACTCGCGACGAGTTACTGATTAGAGTTAAAAATATTAACACAAAACAAAAAGAAACAATATTTGTGAGAAACAGTGAGTTAATATGTACTACTGAAAAACAATTTGAGATACCCTTGAAACCTACAACATTTACGATGACACTTAGAAAATATCTCCTAAATGGGAGAATAACAGAAATAACACAGCATGAGTTTGATAGGATAATAAAATTTAAAATTAATAAAAAAGAAGGAGATTATATCCTTGTAATTGAGTTTTTCTCTGATGGAAATATTATTCTTGTTAATCCTGAAGGGAAAATAATCCTCCCATTAATTAAACAACATTGGGCCCATAGATCAATAAAAGGTAATGTACCTTACATACCACCTCCTGCTCAAACAAATCCTTTTAATCTAACCAAAGAAAAATTTACAGAGTTAATTAAAGAAAGTAAAACAGATCTGGTAAGGACACTTGCGGTCAATGTTAATTTAAGTGGATTGATCGCTGAAGAAATTTGCAAAAGAGCACATATTGATAAAACAATCAAGATAGAAGATTTAGATGATCAAACTATAGACAGAGTTTTTAATTCTTTAGCTAGCTTTTTGGATTTGTTTAAAAGCAAAAAGTTTAACCCTGTTTTTGTTAAAAAAGGTGGAAAAGTTGTTGATATTCTACCTTTTGAATTTGAAATCTATGAAAAAACAGAATTTGAGAAAACAGACAGATTTGCCAGAGGTTTGGAAACATTCATTGATGTTAAAAAAACTGAAACGGAGATTACTGGTGAATTTGAGGAAAAAATTGGAAAATTAAATAGACAACTTCAGCAACAATATGATACAATTGCTGAGTTAAACAAAAAAATAGAACAAAAGAAGTTAGAAGGCGATCTAATTTATCTTAATTATCACCCATTGGAGGAACTTTTAACTGAAATTAAAGAAGTTTTGGAACTCAAAGATAAAGAAAATAAAATTTCTGAGATCAATATTAAAGATATTGTAAAAGAATTTGATCCAATAGAAAATCTCTTAATTGTAAATTTAAAGGATACAAATGGAAAAATCTTTGAGATTAAAATTAACTTTAGAAAATCTGTTGCTGAAAATGCTGAAAAGGCGTATGATGACAATAAAAAGTTAAGAAAAAAGTTGGATGGAGCAAAAAAATCAATCGATGAAACAAAAAAATTGATTGAATCAGCAAAAAAGAAGGATGAAATAGAAAAAGAAAAGGTAAAAGAGGCTGTGAAAAAGGATAAGATTTTGTGGTTTGAACGTTTTAGATGGTTTATTTCCAGTGATGGTAACATTGTTATTGGTGGAAAAGACGCAAAGAGTAATGAAATAGTTGTAAAAAAGTATCTTAGAGACGGTGATCGATATGCTCATGCAGATATCCAGGGAGCACCGAGTATTATTATTAAAAACAAGGGAGTAAACGATGAAGATCTAGATATTTCTGATAAAACCCTCGAAGAGGCATGTATTTTTGCAGCGTCTTACTCAAAGGCTTGGAAACAGTTTGCTGAAGCTCAAGCTTATTGGGTTTTACCTGAGCAAGTTAGTAAAACAGCTCAAAGTGGAGAGTTTATTCCTAAAGGTGCATTTATTATTCGTGGTAAACGAAATTATCACAGATGCAAACTAGAAATTGCTGTTGGTAAAGTAGATATTCTTAGTGAAAAAAAGATTATGGCCGGCCCTATTGAGTCAGTTAAAAAAAGAACCAATAATTATATTATTCTTGAACCAGGTAATATCAAAAAAAGTGAAATTGCTAAAAAAATTGCAAAAGCATTTGATGTAAATGTCGATTCTGTCGAAAGAGTTCTTCCTGCAGGTGGTGTAACAGTTATAAAAACAGTTGAGGTAGATTTATGAAAGTAATTTTCAAGGACTTGAAACACGGTGAAATTAAACTAATGCCTGAGAACCTTGACGATATATGGCATTTGTACAATGTTGTTGAAGAAGGAGATCTTGTACGTGCTGTTACTTTCAGAACCGATGAGCAGAAAGATGATAAAATAAGATCTAAAAAAGCAGAAAAAAAACGTATGAAAGTTGGAATACGGGTTAGTGAAGTGAAGTTCCATGAATTCACAGACAGACTTAGAATACATGGAACAATAGAAGAAGGCCCACAAGACCTTGGATCTTTTCACACCTTAAATATTGATGCAGATAAAATGGATAAATTATCCATTATAAAGGAACAATGGAAAGATTATCAATTACAACGTTTAGATGATGCAGTTAAACTTAGTAAACAAGCCATACTAACGTTTGTATCACTTGATGATGATAATGCAACTATCGCTGTTTTGAGACAGAGCGGTGTACAGTGGATTACAGATATTGGTTCAAAACGATCTGGAAAAATGTATGAAAGCAAGAATACAGAAAACGAGTACTTTGGTGAAATAATATCTGTTATAAGAACAAATAAAACAAAAGATTCAACACTAGTTATTGTAGGCCCTGGTTTCACAAAAGAACATTTTGTAAAACATGGAAAAGAGAAGGAGCCACAGCTTTTTGAAAAATATATTGTACATGGAACTGGAGATTCTGGTATGAATGGTGTTCAAGAGGCAATCAAAACAGGAATTATTGAGCAAGTAACCAAAGAAAACAGAGTAGTATTTGAAACCGGTCTAGTTGAAAAACTCTTTGAAGAAATAAAAAAGGATGGGCTAGCAACCTATGGAGAAAAAGAAGTAAAAAATGCCTTAATGAATGGAGCAGTAGAACGATTGCTTATTATAGATGTTTTAGTTAGACAAGAAAAAGGGGAAGAACTTCTTAGACTTGCTAAACAAAATAGCAGTGAATTTACAATTATAAATACTATGCATGAAGCAGGTAAAAAAATAGAAGGAATCGGGGGCGTTGGCGCCCTATTACGTTTTAAGATTTAATAAAGTTTAGTTTTTTCCAGGTAATGCCATTGTTGCCCAGGTTTGTGTCCCTGTTTTGATACCCGTAGGAGGATTGTCAGGGTTACCTGGATTACTCTCTTCTGTCTCTTCTACTAGCTCATAACTATAGTATTTATAGGCAATTTCTACAGTAACAGTGTCTGGGTCTCTTCTTTCTCCCAATCTTTTAAGAGGACGTAATAAATCAAGAAATGAAACTTTTAAGTCAGCATGAACAGCAAAAGGTTCATCTTTAAACTTGGATCCATATCGCTCTTCTAGTTCCATTTTTGCATCTTCATATGTTTTCGCTTCAATAGGAGTAGTATCAATCATTTTATTAATTTCTTCAATTGGTTTTATTTTTTTAGTACCTTCAACGTTATTGCATGAATGTTTTCCTCCATCAGGATCAGTAATAATTACATTAACTGTATCTTTCTTTTGTAAAATACCAACTACACCATCATTGTATGTAACATTTATATTTATACTGATTATATTATCTTCAGATATTTGAAAAAACTTATTGTTATCGAAATTAACCTTGCTTAATAATAAAAGGCTTTTTGAGAAAGTAAATGTTTTTTTAATTGATTCACCATCTTTCAAAGTAGGAACAATATTATAGGTTACATATTCATCTTCAGGTTCCATAGGTTCCTTTGTATCTTCATCAGAAACCCAATAGAGGTAAATTCCAACACCTGCACCTATTAAAATAATAACTCCAATTATTGCTATTATCTTGTCACTTGTTTTTAAACTCATGAGGTTCACCTTTAGTTTTTATATGTCAAATTCTATTTTTCTATAAATATAAGTATATTTTCTACTTTATTAAGTTTTTCCTTTTTATTATTTAATATACTTATAAATCAATAAGTATAAAGCAAAACCCTTTATTAAATTTTTTATTTTTTATATTTATCGATTACAATTGGTAAAGCATTACCACATTTCACACATTTACCATTAACAAAACCATCAAAATCTATAAAATAACCTTTCCTTTCAATACAAACACTTCCACATTTGGGACAAACTGTGTTTTCATAATCTCCATGAGAAACATTTCCAAGATAAGGATATAAAACACCAGTCTCCTTTGCAATATCGTGAGTTTTTAGAAGAGTCTCCATAGGAGTTCTTGGTATATCAGTCATCTTATGATCAGGGTGGAAACGAGAAAAATGAACGGGTGTATTCTCACCAAGTTTATCTATCGCCCATCTGCAAAAATCCCTAATTTCATCTAATGAATCATTAAGAGTGGGGATCACAAGATAAGTCAACTCGATATGAATATTAAGTTCTTTAGCAAGCTCACAAGTTTTAAGTACAGGTTCCAAACGTGCCTTACAAATCTTTTTGTAAAAATCATCATTGAACGCTTTGACGTCAATATTCATTGCATCTAAATATGGAGAGATATCTTTCAGAGCATCTTCAGTAATGTACCCGTTAGTAACATAACAAGTATACAAACCTGCTTTTTTTGCCAGTTTTGCGGAATCATAACAAAATTCATGCCAAATAGTAGGCTCGTTATAAGTATAAGAAACACCTTGACAGTTATATTGTGCTGCAAGTTCAACAACTTGTTCAGGTGCAAGTTCCCGCAGATATGAAAATTGTGAATCTGCTGTTGAAATACTATAATTCTGACAATGATCGCATTTAAAATTACATCCAACTGTTCCCATCGAAAATGCGTTTGTACCTGGATAAAAATGATAGAGTGGTTTTTTTTCTATTGGATCTGCAGCTATAGATGAACAAGAACCATAAATCAACGTGTAAAGTTTACCATTCTCATTTTTACGAACGCTACATATACCTACTTTCCCTTCATTTATCTTACAACCATGAGAACAAAGACTGCATTGTACCTTTTTATCTTTGATCTTCTTCCAAAAACTTGCTTCTCTCTTCATTGCAATATTTTAAATACAAAAATGGTGTATATAATCTTATTCACCAAGTATCATTCCTTTTAGATTACCAATTATACCCTTACGAGGATACTGGTCATTAATCTGTGGTTCCATTTTACTGTAATCCTTAAGATCGTTATCAGTTCTTAGGATATATCTAGCATAAAAGAATGCTTCCTCAACAGAAACTTTACCATCTTTAAACATTTTAAGTCTTGTTGGTCTCCCTATATTCGCAATAAATGGTCTAAAACCATCGGCATCACCTGATGTAATTCCATAAAACCAAAGTTGAGAAAATAACGGACCTTGAGTAGTACTAGCATATCCCATTCTAAATTTACTTGCACCAGTCATTACAACTCTGCCAGGACTAGAAACACTTGATCCAAATAGGAATAATTCTGGTAAATTAAAAATTGTTTTATCAGCAAATCCTCCACTATAACATGCATCAACAATGATACATGTTTTATCTGATCTTAAAGTAGACAAAAGATCTCCCAGTTCTTTATCTGTCAGTATATCATCCCAAAGAAAAACGGCGCTTCTTTCCAATATTTTTCCGCCAAAGAGTTTTTTGTCTTGATCCCCACAACCATGACTAGAAATCCAAATGAAAATTTCGCTATCGTCAAACTTATTTGATTCCTCCACAATATAAGTTATACTTGATATCACAGTTTCCTTTGTAGTTGCAGCATAAGTTATGTCGTACTGATGTCTTCGTTGCTGTAGTGTCTCAATTGGTTCACCATAACCATTATCGTCTCTTATCCAACCATCATCAAAAAGAATAATTATATTATTTGTGGAGTAGCCTAGATCCTCAATAAAATAAGCAGACATACGTTCTGCTAAGTTTAGAGCACCATTACCAAGTTTGCTTTCATTATCTTTTGGAAAATTAGCTGCAGCTATAAAAATCGCCCATTTGTGACTATCGGTTTCTACAGTATCTGGATTATCAACTCTGATACTTATTTCTTCAATCTCAGAGTAATCGTCACGATCCCAAGAACGAACACGTATGATATAAGGACCATCTTCTATGTCGTAGGTCCTCCACTCATAACTCCACTTCTTATTACCATTTGCTAGATACCACTCGTTGTTGATCATCACCTCGACTTCTAATAAATTATCATCACCATCAGGATCAGAAGCAGTGCCACTTATTGTAACAATTTTAGAAATAGTTGCTCCATCACTTGGGTAAGTTATTTCTACAAGGGGTATAATGTTCTTACTTTCTTCATCGCCTTCATAATAGACATAAAGTAATAGTAATGAAACTGAGATGATTACTAGGATAGCGATGATCTTCTTATACATGGTATACCATTTATTAATTTATTTATTATTATTTAAAACCTTTATTTAACATTTGTTATCCTAAAATGGTAAATAAAGGTATTTTTAATAAAACTCTACACTCAAAAAGTTTATCATAACAGTTTTGTTTCTGCTAAATTGATAACGGGGCGATAATTTGAAAAAAATGTCATATGCTGAAAGTGGAGTTGATATTTTAAAGGAAGAAAAAGCAATAAAAGGAATACTTTCAAGCATTAAATCCCAGAGAAAAGGAATTGGGAAACCTCTTGGCGGACATTATGCAGGGATGATAGAATTTGGTGAATACGCCCTTGTTTTATGCACCGATGGTGTTGGAAGTAAGGTAAAAATTGCTTCTGAGCTTAGAAAATGGGATACAGCGGGTATAGATTGTATAGCAATGAATGTTAATGATGCTATATGTGTGGGAGCAGAACCAATTGCATTTGTAGATTATTTAGCAATAGATGATCCCAAGCCAGAGATAACAAAAGAAATTGGAAAAGGACTTGCAAAAGGTGCAGAACTATCAAATATTTCAATTGTAGGTGGAGAGACTGCATCATTACCAGAAATTATTAACGGTTTTGATCTTGCAGGAACATGTCTTGCTTATGTAAAAAAAGATGAAATTGTTACTGGTGAAAAGATAAAACCTGGTGATATAATTGTTGGGCTAAATAGCAGTGGCTTGCATTCCAATGGGTATACACTTGCAAGAAAAGTCATTAAACATGCTGATCTATCTTACAACGACAGATTTCCTGATGGTTTGTATCCAAGTAAAACAATCGGGGAAATACTACTTACACCAACTCAGATCTATGTCAAAGAAATTATTGAACTTTTGAAAAAAATAGAAGTTCATGGTCTAGCACATATAACTGGAGGAGGATTGAGGAATCTTCCAAGATTAAATAAAAATGTAAAATTTGTAATCAATGACCCATTTGAACCACAACCTGTTTTCAGATTCCTTCAAAAGTATGGAAACATTGAAGATAAAGAGATGTATCAAACATTTAACATGGGAATGGGATTTGCAATTATTATCTCAAAAGAAGATGTCAATGAAACTATGAAAATTCTTAAAAAACATTCTAAATCTGAAGTGAAAATTGTTGGTGAAATAAAAGAAGGAAAAGGAGCAGAACTTCAAAAGTTGAGATTAAAATATTAAATTGAATAATTCATCGTAAAAGGCAAACTAGTGTAGCAACAACAATAATTACTACAATGATTATTCCGATTATATAAAATAATTTTTTCTTTTGTTCTTCGGTAGGGCCTTTAACAGGTGTATAACCATGTAGCGAATCAGACTTCTGCTTTGGTACATCCGCTCTAAGTCTCATATCAAATTTCATATCAGGGTGTTCTTCAAATTTTGTTCCACAATAGGGACATACCCTAGACTCCATAGAGATATCTTCATTGCAAAAAGGGCATGGTGCTGTTTCAGTAGGTTTAAAATCAAAACGTCGCAGTTTTACGTAAACAGATCTGTAAACTAAGAAAAATAGAATGTAAGCAATAAGACTAGTAATATATATTGTAAAAGGGGATATTACAAGTAGGCCACAGGCAAATATTAATGGAACTTTCTTACTTGTTAATGCCAATTTATGAATAAAAAGAAATAAAGCTGGACCCATAAGTATAGGTATGATTACCGAAACGGCAAATAAAATTTGACCTTGTGGAAGTATAGATCCAAGAGAACCTGTAGGATTAAAGTAAAAAGCAGAGACGGATACTAATATTCCCTTAGATAAAATAAGCTGAATAAGATATAGAAAAATGCTTGGAAGAAGAAGAGCAGATGCAATAATAACACTTATCTCGTGTTGTTTACCAAATTCTTTTCGACCAATTATCATATCCGCAAAAGCCCAAAAAAGCCAAACTATAATTAAAATTTCAATAATCCAAATAAAAGCTACGAAAAAGGTTGATGTAATAACTGCAGATATAAGATCAAAAAAAGATTGACTTGATAATCCTAAAATGAGAATAATTAATATCAATATTTGAAATAAAAGGATGCAGAAATTCAATATAAAAAATTGATATAGTCTTTTCACTCCTTCTCCTGTGAATAATTGAATTTCAGAGCGACTAAGTAATCCCATCCTGCTCTCCTTAATATCAGTATTGTAATGCAGGATTTATATTTTACTGAAAACGTTTTTCAATATGACAAAAGGATAGCGGGGAATGGATTTGAACCATTGATCTACGGGTTATGGGCCCGTCGGGATTTCCTGGCTACCCCACCCCGCTATAAGCAACTCTTATGGATAGGATTTTTCTAATATTAAGAGTTCACTTATTAAGTTTATCCAATTTCGATATGCAACCTGCAAAGAAAAATATTATAAAGCCCCTAATAAATTGAGAAACGGGGAAGTTATGACACAAATGGAGATTGAAACGCATCTGGTAAAAAAGGTAGCTAAATTTCCAAAAGTTTGTACAAGTTGTAATAACGAAATACCTGTTGGTAATGCTTTTCATCATGAAGAAGGAGTTAAAGAACACCTTCATTCACTTATTGCTCGTCAATTTTGTTCTGATTGTTATGCAAAATATGGGGCGAAAAAACTTCTTTCTAGAATAAACAAATAAAACTATGATTTTCCAAAAAGATTTTTCATATACATGTATATTAGTGGTATTTAATTTTGCAGGGGTACCCGAGTGGTCAAAGGGGCAAGGCTTAGGACCTTGTGACGTAGGTCTTCGAGCGTTCGAATCGCTTCCCCTGCACTACTAAATCAAGGAGAGATTAGAGTGAAAATAATAGCATTTGCAGGTATGCCCTGTTCAGGGAAATCAGAAGCTGTACGGATTGCAAAAGAGATGAGTATTCCTGTAATTAGAATGGGTGACATGGTTTGGGATGAGGTTACAAATCGTGGTTTACCATTGGATGAAAAACACATTGGAACTATAGCCAACCAGATGCGTGAGGAATTTGGAAAAGACATCTGGGCACAGAGAACATTGGAAAAAATTACATCATTTGAGAAGTCAAATTATATAGTTATAGATGGTATACGTAACGTTGAGGAAATAGATACATTTAAAAAAGAATTGGGCAAAGATTTCCTTGTAATTGCAGTTACCGCCTCTGATGAAACAAGGCGTAAACGGTTTTTAGCGCGTGGTCGAGAAGATGACAGTTCTAATGTTCAGGATCTTGAGGAGCGCGATAAAAGAGAGCTAGGTTGGGGTTTAGGTACAGTTATTGCCTCTGCTGATATTGTAGTTTCAAATGAAGGGGACATTGAAGAGCTTAGAAATGAAATTAAAAAGATATTAGACAAAATCTAAATTTACAATTGAATTTGAGCTATGATTTTTTCTTTCTTATTACTATAAAACCAATGCCGATTAGAGTCACTATTATCGCTACAATAACAGTGTCAATTAAAGGAATATTAATCTGATCTCCTGTTGAAATTGATAAAGAATCAGAACTTTGATCGTCGTTAGTTATCAATTCTATAGGGGTGTCTATATACAATCTTACAGCGTTTTCAATGTTGATGAACTGTATTTTCTCTCTTTTAAAGGTAATCCAAGTCTCCCAATGTTGATTCAAGTTTTCTTCTTTTTCAGGTATATCAAGATAGATATAAAATGCTACACTACTGTGCGGAGGAACTATTTGCCATTGTGGTTTTACATTAATCCATGATAGATCAGGGATAAGTGTTTTGTTAGGTCTCATATCAGAAATTGGTACGGGATGATCGATATACCGCGATATATTGATACCATAATCATTACCATTTTGTACTATTACGTATCTTAAGGTATTTCCTTTAACAAATTCATTGCCCATTGTGATAGATAGTTCTCTGGGGTAAACACCGAAATCCCCTCTACAAGTAAATATAGACATTAAAAAAAGTAAGAAAGTTACTGTTAGGATAAGTGTTTTACTTATATTCAATGTCTATACCTTCTTCTCATTTTTATCTTTATCCTCTAAAGACTCTAGAAGCTTGTCTACTTTCCATTCGATATCATAAACATCCACTGTTACACTTGTTTCTTGCTCTTCTTCCGGAACTTTTATTTTTTCTTCCGGCAATTCTTCGGTTTCTATAAATTGTTTTTCTATTTGACGAAGTTTTTCCATGTATACTTTTACGTCTTCTTGCATGTGTTGCAGTAGGGTCTTTGTTTGGTCGATCATCTCCACAGTTTCTCGCTTCTCGCTTATAGGGATTCTTATAGTTTTTTCTACTAATGGTTTTTTAATGATTCTCTCGGGTTTTCTAGGTATTCTAAATGTTATAGATCTTTTTCTGAGGTAATAGAGTATAATAATTATAATCGGTAGTAATATCAGGATTAAGATTGCCCAAATCGGAATTTGTAATTCTTCTCTGCATGTGGATATTGATCCATCTAGAGTATTATAGATGTGATCCCATGTGCCGTCTCTATCTGAGTCTATCAGATAATTATCATTCTGTTTTTCTACACCCGTAGAGGTCTTCTCTGCAGGATCGTATAAGATATCATAGATTCCATTTTGAGATAGATCAACTAGATAGTATGGTTCTCCGGCGATATAGAGTCTAGTTACATCTGACCCGTTTATTGAGCTGGATCCAAGTGTGGCTTCAATTGTATCTGTCAGACCATCATCGTCATCGTCTTCATCTCCTAGATATTTTCCATCCGAAGAGCCAATATTTGGTACACCATCCTTATCTGTATCTGTCGGACAATCATCCGAGTTTGCTTTATCTGTTCCATATGATGCTTCCATGTCATCGCTGTAACCATCATTGTCATCATCTGTGTCTACAGTGTCAGGTGTATGATCACCATCTGTATCTATTGGATAGTTATCAGAGTTGTTTGTATCTGTACCATATTGTTGTTCATCTTCATCTGACCATCCATCACCGTCTGTGTCTATGAAAGTAGTATCTATTGAAAATGTAACACTGGAAGAGTTACTTGATTTATTGTCTACGCCTTCTGCCCAGACATAGAACGTATGAACTCCATCTGAAAGTGACTCAAATGATGTCCAGCTGGTTGTGTCACCTACAAAGATTTCTTGATTGTTATCTATCTTTACATAGTATCCTTTTATATCTTTGCTATAAATAGATGGATTCCAAGTGAAGGAAGGCGTATTATCTGATTTACTAGTAGTTTGTTTTACATTAGTTGGATGTGTTATAATATCGGGTAGAATCATGGATATTAACGGGAATCTATCATCATTTCCTTCAGATATTATATATGGTGTATCTCCTATTCCGTCGCCATTGGAATCTTGTCCCTGGTATCTATCCCAGTAGTTACCTTGTACTCCATTATCCCAGGAATTGTTTCCTTCATCAATTGCGGGTTCATCATTTTTCCAAAAGTTGTTAAGATAGACAAGATTTTTGTTTGAGTTTTGCCAGATTGTTATACTTTGTATATTAGAATAGATATTACAACCGGTTACTACATTATTATTGGAATTTACTCTAAAGTCAATTGCATTCTCGTTGTTTATTATATTACAATTTAAAATCTGGTTATTATTGGAACTTGCTATCGCTAGAACACCGTTGGAGAAATCTTGCATATCACAGTTACTTATAATATTATACGATCCAATTATTTTGATCCCTTGTTTAACCTGTTCAAGTCCAATTAAGTTACAATCAGTAATTGTATTGTATGAGGACCTAACGTTGATTGCAATTCCCAAAAAGTTTGTATCCATTATACAGTTGGATATAGTGCAACCGTTACTATCTGGCAGAATGTTTATTCCAAATTCTCCTGTGTTAATTATTTGGAGATTACTTATGTCAACGTAGGCGCTAGATATTGTGAAAGCAATGTTACCAGAGCAATTGATTATTGTGTTGCTAGGATCTTCCCCAGTGATTTCTATTTTTTTATTTACATTGATACTATATTCATTATAGACTCCTTTTCGTATTAGAATAATATCTGTGACATCAGCATTTTCAATAGCCTCTTCAATACTTGTGTAGTCGCCATTTCCAGTAATATCAACGATTATAGTTTCCTGTGTTATTGGAGGAATAGATTGTACTGTAAATGAAAGAGCTGAGAATACAAACAGGAATACTGTTAGGAATGTAATCACTTGGACTCCTATTTTCCTGTTCATTTCTCCCTCCCCTCCCTCTTGAATTTTCTTAGGAGTCCTTTTTCAGTGAGATAAATGAGAACTATGTTTTTGACAACCTCAGACTCAGAATTTCCAAGTACATCCACCTGCTGTTTAATTATCTCCCGGACAAATGGAGGAAAACCAACGGGGATCCTTTGACTCTTACTCATGCCGTCCCCCCCATCTTCCCAGTTCCAGGAGTTTTCAAAAGACCTTTTTCAGTGAAATAAATAAGAACAATGTTTTTAACAACCTCAGACTCAGAATTCCCAAGTACACCCACCTGCTGTTTAATTATCTCTCGAATAACAGGTGGAAAACCAACTGGAAACCTCTGACTTGCTCCCATCCTAGTTAACCCATCCGTGAATCATATATGAATCATTTATTTATAATATTTTTGATTCATATATGACTCATATATGATTCACCTAAGGAGAAAAATTGCAAAAAAAGATATAAACAATATTAAACTATGATTTTAGATATAAAGACATGGCAATAAAAAATGATGAAACAAAGAAGTATTTTGTCTACTATTTAGATAGAAAGAAATAATAAATTTACAATTTATGGTCTATTATTCCCAGGACCGCCGCCTTTTTTCTTTTTAAAATAGAAAATAGCTTCGCTACTTTTTTTCTTTTTAGTAGAACTATACGCTAAATATACAATAACTAGTAAAATAAAAAAGAAAAGTAGGACATGTATAGGTTGAATCTCTGCTACTACACCCTCAGGAGTTTTAATGAAAAGTTTAACACCAATTTCAGTTTGAATGTTAAAACTCCCAGGAATTTTTTCATCTCTCGAATAAACTGTAACTAAAGTCAACCATTTCTCATTAAAATGCGATGATTGCTCATCCTCAGGTACTTTAATAACTACTCTAAATTCTCCTGATTCACCAGGGAGTAAATAAAGCATTTCTGGAATAGTACTAACCCATGATAAATCAGGTATATATGAGTAATCTCCTGTTAGATCCGCTGCAGCAGGGTTATCTGTTTTTGTAGATACATTAATAGCTTGTGATTGTGGATTAGTAACTTGAATTGTTGGATACTTGACATCTTCATCCTCACTAGGCCATTCATTTATCGTGATCCATAATTTACCAGGCCATATCTGTATATGACCACTTTGTACAACCACAGAGGAACATGCAAATAAAAACAGAATTACTAGAATTATAACTGTTGTTTTCTTCACAAATCTCTCCGTATCTATATAAAAAGAGATATAATTAATTTTTCCTATTTTTAGTAATTATTGTTCAAAAATATAAGAATTTATGTTGAAATTTTTATACTAACATTTTCTTATTATGCTACTTTTATACTTGGGTACCCCGGAAATATATTGTTGTTGTCTGTACACTGTGATTTGCAGAAAGATTACCTAGATATAAGGAAAGGCCGAATTGTTTATTGTCATCAGGGTTAAGACCTTGATCATACTCCCCATAAAGTGCATAAGTTGAGTTAAGATACTGGTCAGTCGTAAAGCCTACTGTTTTAATTGCATACTCATCTTGACGAGGGGCAATATTTGATTCATTTAGATACATATCACTTGGGGAATCTGTGGTCTCATTTGTCCTAATCTCTGTATCCATAGCTACTGTACCATTGTTATAAAGCGTGAAATAACTAGCTGTCGAGTTAGTCCAGGTGCCAGAAATGGCACTACCGAAACTATAGTTCGTCTGGCCTACATCAATCTCTATCGCTCCATCAGGGTCAAAAGTAATAGTAACATTATCCTCAGTCGCTGCCAACACTATGGGCGTAACAGCAGTTAACAACATAGAGGATACAAGAATAGCAAATAATACCTTTTTGTCAGCCCTCCCTTTCGACATTGAGAGTTTAAAGGAATCGCCCTTATTTCCATTCATACATCCCATCTCCATATACGCATTTCAATATTTTTCTAGCGTGTAATTATTATGATGTATGGATATTTTAAATGCATTTTTCGCAGATACATACAGAGATGAATATGTAGCTGTAAAATCTAAAAAATAAAATAATCTAAAATTCTATAAAGAAGAAAATGGAAGAAATTTTTTACTAGCTCTCAACGTGTTTTATTCTACACTTATGATTGAGTACCTCGGAAATATACCGTTACCGTCTGCCAACTATGATTGGCAGAAAGGTTGGTACCTATTAGCAAACTTATACCAAATTGTGTATTATCATCGGGCAGAATACCTGTCTCATGCTCGTAAGTATAAGAGCTATTGACATACCCCCCAGGAGTAAACCCTTTTATGTAAATTGCGTATTCATCTTGGCTTGGTGCAGAAGTAGATTCATTTAACCACATGTCCCCCTCATTAGAATGTTCACTTGCGTTTACCTCTACATCCATAGCTACAGTACCATTATTATAACACGTGAAATAACTAGCTGTCGTATTATCCCAGGCATTTGCTTGAGAAGTAGTGAAGTTATAGGTGGCAGCGTCTACATTAATATCGATATCACCATCAGGATCAAAGGTAATAACAACATTATCCTCAGTCGCTGCCAATACCAATGGCGTAATTAACGCTCCAATCATTAAAGCCGCAATTATAAAAACACTTATCTTTCTAATTTCCATCTGCATCCCATCCTATTACACCCTTGAATAAAGTTAAAGTGCAAATTTCTTATCAATTAGAAGTTTTTATAACTTTCGTCTTTTGATTTTTGACGACTTGATCAAAATATAAAAAGAAGTAGGTAAACATGAATTTACAATGGTATTTTTATTTGTACTTTTTATCCGATCCTGATAAAAGCATATCTATCTTTGCATGTATATCCTCGTCTTTATTTACCTTCATTTCAATATTTTTACTTGTTTTTTTGTCCGATTCATTTTCTACATTTTCATTCTTCTTTTTCTTCTTTTTTGACGTATCAATTTGCTCTATCAGTAATGTGAATCGATAGCGCCTTGGGATGAAGAGTAAAACAAGGAGAGTTGCAATTGCGGTCATTGATAAGAATAAAATGACGGTCAAAGGTAGTTCTCTTTCTTCTTCAGTTTCTACAAACTCTTTTTCAATAATAATGGCTTTTGTGGTAGTAGCATTGCTTAGATTATCGTTGTCTATGACGGTGAGTATAACTGTATATTTATCTGGTTTAGAATACAAATGTACCGGGTTTTTCAAATGAGATTTATTACCATCACCGAAATCCCAAGTGTAATTGGTTATCGACCCATCTGGATCATAGCTACCATGGCTACTGAAGGCAATATTTTCGTTAGTGTACCCATAGTATGGGCCATTAATTTGTGGTATTGGAAGTTGTAACGGTGGTTCAAGTTGTATAATTTGTATTTTATGTGGATCTGATGTCGTGACAGCGTAATCATCGTCCTTCACTTGTAATCTTACAGTATAGCTCCCAGGATAGGAATAACTATAAGTTATAAGTGGATCTTCTAGCCAGTCAGTATCATATACTCCATCGTTCTCAAAATCCCACCTGTATCCTATTATTTCTCCATCTGGATCATAACTGTAATATGCATAGAAAACCAGAGTTTCATTGGTGTATCCAATATGTGGACCAGTTATATTGGCAATAGGATGTTGATTTGGTGGAGGTTGATAGCTGCCACCACCGGGCTGAGATGGTCCAGAGGGTTTAGATTTTGTTGTAAAATAATATGTAGCTGTAGTATTAATGGTTCCATCATTTACTTTTACTCTCCAGTAATAGGCTGTGGAGTATGAATTGGCCTGTGAAAAAATCCAATATACAGTAGAATTAGCTGAAATATTGCCATCCGTTTGCCGGAGAGTCCAATTTCCTGTTGTGTTTTCATACCAATATATTGTAAGAGTATCACCTTCAATATCATGAACATCTACATGACAAGTAGGTCGCAATTCAGCTTGTGTGCCTCCATCTGATGGATATTCATTTGATATTGTTGGAGCTTCTTGTTCAGCTGTTATAAACCAAAATGTTTCATTAATCCAAGTTCCATTTACTGAGTCGGTCGCATTGACGTATACCGTATACGTGGTATTGTAATCTACTCCTGATAATGGACAAGCTTTTTGTCCAGTTGTATCATTGTTTCCAGATGCGTTTCCAATATAGGGTGAGGTCTCTATTGTCCAATTGAATGCATCATTTTCAGGATCTTCTATAGTTACACACCAATAAGATGTTGCCTTAGATACGTTTACTGTTTGATTTGCTGGAATTGGATTAGATATTATAAGTGGTTGATTGTCTACAGTTGTAAAATGGAAGATAGCTGTTGTATTATGCATTGAGTCATTTACTGCTACTTTCCACCAATAAGTTGTAGAATAGTTTGTTGCCTGTGTAAAAGTCCAATAATAAGTTCCATTTTTTACTGAGGAATTTGTTTGTCTCAAAATCCAGCTTCCAGTAGAATTTTCATACCAGTAAATAGTTAAATTGTCTTCAGGATCTTCATCGCTAACCTCAATATGACATGTCACATTGATTGGAATATCAGTCGAGGTGTTTTGTGGGTATTCGTTGTTATGTATAGTTGATGGCTGATTTGGTCTTGTAGTAAATATCCATGTCTCAGATGCATTTCCAAAATATTCATGGTCTTTAGTTATTGCATACCAATAGTAAGTTCTTCCTTTTGTTGGTTCATTCCAAACGACTGAAGCAGTTGACCAATCTGCGGGAACATTATAATCTATTCCTATAAGCACATCATTTGATGCGTTATAGAAATACACATCTACGAAATCACCGGTTTCATCGTGGACATCTACATTAAGTGTTACTGGAACTGGAAGATCTACAGATTCGTTTGGAGGATCAGGATTTAATGGTACAGATGGTGGTTCATTAGGGACTGGATCGAATGAGATAATAATTTGATCTTCGTTTCCACCTTTGGCTAACTCTGTTGTAATTGGAGATATAAGTGAGGTCAAAATAATTAGTAAAACAAAGTGTAGTGTAACTGTTCGTTTCTTGTTTCTTCCTTCCATCTCGTTTCCTTCTTTTCATTTAATATATTGTTAAATGATAGCATGATACATTCTTTCAATGATTATATTTAAAGATACCCCGTTAGAATCGCAAGAAGGAAGAATCTTCAAACTGACAAAATGACAAATTGGAAAATTAACCCAGATAAATTAAAAATTCATATAAAAAAATACTTATATCAAAATATTATTTTGGGATTTAATGAATAGGGGAGGTAAACAAAAAAACAGGTTGCAGATGATACTTATCTGTTTCTTTCTCTCTTGTGTTGTTATTACCTTAACAATACCGTTACATGAAGCCATGCACTGGATTATATCAGATATTGATCCTTATAGTGAACCTGTTGAGTTTCATCTTTTTGATTTTAAATCATCTGATAATAGACAAAACATCTTATCTTCAGCTTTGGGATCCGTTACAATAAAAGAAGCCTATCCCGGATCTTTTAAAGATAGACCCCCATGGATGGACCCCTTTCAAGAACTGATATGCATTTCCATTCAAATTTTAATTACATGTATCATTGTTGCAAAAGCCCTTAAATTATTATTTTATAAAAACCATGATATACTTGGAACTTCAAGATAAATAGCAAAATTTACACCGCAACTGATCTAAATGTAACTGTAACTGATAATGGAGCTCCACTTGATGATAATGTAGCTAGCAGTAATTTTAAATCAAAGGTTTGCCAGGAGCCAATAGCAAGGTTGTTTACAAATGTATCATATGTTAAATTAATATCAGTCCAGGTAGTGCCAGTATCACTCAGATTATATTCTAGTGAATAGTTATCAAAATCCGGTGTTGTGTTTAATTCCCATTTGGCGCCAGTTGACACATTTGTAGCATTACTTGCCTTAATTTGAATATTAAGGTATACGTCTCCTTCATTTGTAAGATTGAAATGAAAACCTGTGGTTTCATTAGTAGTACCAATTGTCACTGTTCCCTGATCCCACTGACCAGGTGTAATCTCTATGGTTTCATTTGGACTTGCGATATAATAACATCTTGCATCAGCGCTAGCTGGAGCTGCTTCATCTGATTGCCCTGCTTTTTTACCTATACTATAGAACTCATAATAACCAGTACTATTTGGGAAATTGAAGCTCCAGTTCCATCCGTTATCTATATAGTCAGTATCAGGATTATCTGCATTATTCCATACACTCCAGTTTACACCATTTCCTCCAGCTGATTGTGTTGTTGCATTAACATATATTTCATCTATGTAAAGATCATCACTATTACCAGATGCATCACATCGGAATTTAATCTGCATATTAGATGGAAATGGATAATCTGTCTCATTAATCCAGACGATTTCATGATAAAAACTGCCCACGGTAAAGTCAGTTCCATATACATAGGTCTTTACAGTCTGCCAGCCGGTTCCATTGTAATATTCTACAAACCAATCCTCTCCATCTGACCATCCGCCACCACCTGTAGAAGTATTAAACCAAAAATCAGCCTTTATACAAGTATAACCTGGTGTATCAACATCTATACCATTTGTATGGTAAAATGATGAAGCATCTCCGGAATCATCTTGAATATTTGCACAATTACTTCCCTCATGAGCATACGTACCACTAGTGTCAAGAATACAATCAGACCCACCGTCTGTATAAGTACTACCAGTCCATGGATCTCCGCTTGCATCTTCAAAACCATCAAAGGTTAATACAGTCCATGAATCCCAACTACTATTATCATCACTCCACCGATAATACAAAGTAGCATTATTAAGTGTAGACGACCCAGTAGCTGTAATATTAACTGGTGACACGCCCCGGGTATAAGGTGATATTGCGTTAACTGAGGTATCTACTGGCTCAGCCTCAGTTGTAAAATGATAGATCTCCTCAACGTAATTACCCTTACCATCACTAACATTAACCTTCCACCAATACTTCTCTTCATAATCTGTAGCATTGTTGTAATTATTCCCCACACTATCATTCGTCTGCTGCAAAATCCAAGGACCAGTAGTATTCTCATAAAAAGACACATCAACAGTACCACCATCAGAATCAGAAACAGTAACATTACAAATTGGAGTCAAACTAATACCTGCACTTTGATTAGCAGGAACAGGGTTGCTAAGACTGGGCTCATAACTTGTTGTAAATGTATAGGTTTCATTAGTCCAATCTATTCCATCTGATGCATTAACATACCACGTATATGTTACCCCCGGGGATAAACCTGAAACAGTACAAACTTTACTTCCATTTTCTTCCATAGCACTTGAATTATCCTGACTACCAATATTAGGACTTGTCTCTATAGTCCAATTAAGCGGATCTCCATCTGGATCTTCGATTGTAACGTTTATTGTAGTAATAGTTATAGCAATGTTTGTTGAAGCATCAGCTGGGTTCTCCCCAGACTGCATTGGAGGATTACTTACCGCAGTGGTAAAATGATAGATCTCCTCAACATAATTACCCTTACCATCACTAACATTAACCTTCCACCAATACATAGTATTTTGAGCGGATGCATTGTTATAGTTGTCCCATTCAACATATGCAGGACTAGCCACACTATCATTCGTCTGCTGCAAAATCCAAGGACCAGTAGTATTCTCATAAAAAGACACATCAACAGTACCACCATCAGAATCAGAAACAGTGATACTACAAATCGGTTGTGTGTTTTGACCTACACTTTCATTAGCTGGATCAGGGTTACTTAGAGTAGGAGCGTAACTTGTTGTAAAATGGTAAGTCTCATTAGCCCAATCACTGCTATCTGTAAGATTGACACTCCACCAATATGTTTCTCCAGGATCACTAAAATTCGAGTTTGTTTGAACAATATTTACTGCTCCACTAGATGTGTCAATACTACTATTTGTTTCAAATTGTAACCAGGGACCGGATGAATTGCTATACCAATATGCTGTAAGTGTATCATCATTTCCATCATCAACTGTTACATTTAATGTTGGGGTCAAGGTTATATCTGTTGAAGCGTTAGTTGGATTCTCACCAGTTTGTGTAGGAGCGACTTGTTCAAGAGTATAGGTACAATAAATACTTGGATTCGCATTAGCAACTCCTAAAGTAGCCGCGTATGTAGCTGGGAAGTTAGGATATGTCTCATCAGTATCTAAATAAAGACCATTTCCACCTGATACAGCATATTGCAAATCAGATTTATCACTATTAGTAAACACAACCAAATAATAATCAGCATTTGCTGTTAATGTAGGACTAGTACCAAAATCAAATTGAACCCAACCATCTCCAACAGAAGTATTTTCATTAGTTTCACCATTAGTAAGCAAATTTCCCCCGCTATCATAAATTGCTGCTCTACCACTATTTGCTCCACCTGCTGTCGAAAAGTAAGCAGTTATGCTAGTGGCAGTACCTCCAGCGCTACCCATCGTGTAACGACCACCTGGCATTTCATCACCATCATGACTATTACTACCAGTTGCAGTATTTCCAAAAGTAGGATCTAAAAAAACAGCTGTACCCTGCGGGATATTATTTCTCTGAACACTAAACCAAAAAGTATCAATTCCATTGATATTTTCCACACCATGATCTAAAATGACATTTGGAAGAATAGCAATATCACTAAAGTTGAAATATGTAGTATACTCCTCATTATAACCTGCAGAGAAGGTTAATTGATATTCATATTGATCACTCAAATAAATAAACTCTTTAACAGGTCTATCTATGATATATGTAAGACGGTAATCAGCAGTCATAGGGGCAATAAACTCCAATGAGATTTTTTCAAATTGATTATCAGCACTTCTATTACGATCGATATCCAAATTATCAGTAACATCAATCCAGGTTCTATTATCAGGATCCCATGCTTCAAGATACCAGCCACTAAATCTATCAAAATAGTTCCAAAAATAAGTCATATTTACAAATTTTATTGAGGATGGCCCTAAACTATTTTCAGGGGCCTCAAATGTATCAAATGGGGTTCCCGGAATATCTGGTTCAACAACAGGCGGAGGTTCTTCATCATCGGGCGGTGGTTCAGGTTCCTCATCATCTGTATCATTCCAAGGTCTATCAAAAACATCAAAAAATATACTTACATTAAAAGATAAATTCTCAAATAACAATTCCAGCCATACGGAATAATTACCTGTACAGTTAGGAACAAATTCATATGAAAAATAATTTTCTATAATGTTAACAATTACAGACCAATCAAGACTAGGACCATCTATAAAAAGAGTCGCAAAATAGTCGTCTAAAGAGTCATTACACAAAAAATTGCCAAAAATATTTACTGTTTCATTAAGATAATAACTATTCTTGTCAGATTGTAAATCAATGCTTAAACCATCTGAGATATCTGTATCATTAAAACTATCCCTAGAAGAAACTGTTTCATTAGTAGATTCATTCTCGTCAACGATAGTTTGATCAGATATATTTTCGTCAGATTCATTTTGATCAATTGAAGGAGAAGAATCATCTGTTTCATTGGTGTCAGAAACCGTAGCATTAGAAAACACAGCATTTTCATCATTCGTTCCTTCAATATCAGTAGAAGAGCTATCAAAATCAGGATCAACAAGAGTACTTGCAGAGGCAATAACAGCAAATAATAGTATTAAAGACGATACAACTGAAATCAATTTTTTAAAGGGTAATCTTCCAAAAATTGTGTTAGAAAAAATTACAGTTTTTTCTTTTTTAGAGGAGGCATATCTGGATTTATTTAGAATTTCATCAACAAGTTCATCGATATTAGATATCGAACTATTCTTTTCATAGTCTAAACTATCTAAAATATTCTTTTTGTGCTTACATTTCCCCTTTTTAGAGATTATTGAAAACAAACGAGGAATCCCCATCCACACTCTCTAATGATATATGGTTATGGTATATATACTAAAATATATATAGCTTATGTTTTTTTGGATATATAGAGAAAATAATCAAAAACGATAACTTAATCAATACATTCTCTTATTTTCCGCTCAGATTGTAATGTATGAAGCAAAGGTAAAAATCGGACTTAAAAAAGGAGTATCTGATCCTGAGGGAGCAAACACATTGAAGGCGTTACATCTCCTTGGTTTTAACATGGTAAAAGAAGCAAAGACTATCAGAACCGTTGATCTTTTGATAGATGGAAAAAACAAGGAAGAGGTAAAAAAGAAAGTAGAGCAGATGTGCCAGCGCCTACTTACAAACCCAGTAATTCATACCTATAATGTTGAAATTGTCGAAAAGTAATAAAATATTGGGGAGTGCTGTTGGATTTAGATAGATTGTTTAAGAAAAAAGATTATTCCTTTAATCTGTACGAACTTGACCTTTCTTCTGCATCTGATAAAGAATTACAAGGTATTAGTGACAGGATGGGGATTGCTCTTGCATTACCGGAGATGAAACGAATAAGAGATTATTTTCAAAGTAAAAAAAGAAATCCCACTGATGTTGAATTGGAAGCACTTGGACAGGCTTGGTCAGAACATTGTTGCTATAAATCCTCAAAGGTTCCTCTGAAACAACATGTTTTTGGAATCGAAGAAGACAAAATAGTTGCCCGGGAAGATGCAGGGGTAGTAGAGTTTGATAAAGATCATTATTATTGTGCAGCACTTGAATCACATAACCATCCATCTGCAGTAGAACCATATGGTGGAGCTGCAACAGGTGTTGGCGGAATAGTGCGAGACGTGGTTTGCATGGGATCTCAACCTATTGCCTATATCGATCCATTATTTTTTGGTCCACTTGATTATCCTTTGAGAGAACTTCCAAAAGGGGTGAAACATCCTAGATATTTATTCAGAGGTGTAGTGGATGGTATACGTGATTATGGCAATAGAATAGGTATCCCCACTTTAAGTGGCCAGGTGTATTTCCATAAGGGATATACAGGAAACTGCTTGGTAAACGTCGGTTGCATTGGAGTTATGAAAAAAGAGGATCTTATTCATAGTAGAGCAAAAGCTCCAGGTAATGTTTATGTTTATGTCGGTGGAAAAACAGGTAGAGACGGTATTCATGGTGTAACATTTGCATCAGCTGAACTTACTGATGAAAGTGAGGAGGGCAGTAGATCTGCTGTGCAAGTTGGAGATCCTATTACTAAAGAACCTTTGATTCATGTTACTCTTGAATGTAATAGAAAAGGACTTTTGGAAGGACTTAAGGATTTTGGCGGTGGCGGTCTTTCATGTGTCTGTGGTGAACTTGCATATGAAGCAGGCTTTGGAGCAGAGATTCATCTTGATAATGTTCCTTTGAAAGAAGAAGGTCTTGCTCCTTGGGAGATATGGGTTTCTGAAAGCCAGGAGCGCATGATGTTTCTTGTAGCACCTAAAAATGTTGATAAAGTTCTCCATATCTGCAAACAATGGGATGTAACAGCTGTAATTGTTGGAAAAGTAATACCTGAAAAAATTACACGTGTTTTTTACAAAGGAAAGAAGGTCCTTGAAATGGATATGGACTTTTACACGGGTGGACCAGTTTATGATAGTTGCCAGAGGCCTTATGTTAGTCCAAAGCCAAAAACAGGTGGAGAAAAAGATTTTAAATTGCCTGATTTAAATGAGATTTTAACGAAATTACTTGCCACTCCAAATATTGCCTCTAAAGAATGGGTTATTCGTCAGTACGACCATGAAGTTCGTGGTAACACAGTTATCAAACCTCTCCAAGGAAAACTTGGTTTTCAGACACATGGAGATTCCACTGTTTTAAAGCCTCTCGAGAATTCATTTAAAGGGCTTGCAGTAACTGCTAATGTTAATCCCAGATTTATGGAAAGAGATCCTTATCGGGGTGCCTGTTCTGCTGTTGATGAAACCTGCCGTAATCTTGTTTCTGTTGGTGCTAAACCTGATGCATTGCTTGATTGTCTGAACTTTGGAAACCCTGAAAAACCTGAAAAAATGGGAGAGTTTTACGAAGCATGTCGAGGCCTTGGAGATACAGCTAAGGATCTAAAATTGCCTTTCATGTCTGGTAATGTCAGTTTCTATAATGAATCTGTAAAAACAGCTGTTCCACCTACTCCTGAAATATTAGGAATTGGTATCGTTCCTGATATTAGAAAATGCGTAACATCTGATTTCAAAAAAGAAGGTAATCCCGTTTATTTAACTGGTAAAGAAACTGAAAAGGAAATGGGTGGTTCTGAATACTATAAAATTATGAACCTAGATGGAGGAATAGTACCAAAGACGGATACTAAACTACTTAAGAATTGTATGGATAGTATTCTTTCTACAATAGAAAAAGAATATGTTGCCTCCTGCCATGATGTAAGCGAAGGTGGCATGGGAGTATGTCTCTCCGAAATGGCAATTGGTGGGGATATTGGTGCCATTGTGGATATCTCTAAAATAGGAAGTAGCCTTAGGACCGATTTTAAACTTTTTTCAGAGTCTAATACCCGATGGGTTATTGAAGTGAAAAAAGAGAAACAAAAGGATTTTGAAAAACTATTGGAGAAGAAAAATACCCCCTTTATTCAAATCGGTGAAACCAAAGGAAAAAAGCTTATTGTTAAGGATGGTAAAGATGCGGTTATTAATGTTGATGTTGCGGTTCTTCGTGATTGCTGGAAAAATGCTATCTGGGATATAATGGGTTAAATATTGGAATGATATCAAGCAAATTTTTCAAACTATTAGTTTTTTAAAGAAAGAAGTATTATCTGATTGTAATAAGGGAGGCTAAAAAGTTATGGCTGAAGAAAAAGGAAAAATTGAAAAAGGTGCTGAAAAAACTGGAGAAATCGTAGGAAAAATAGGAAAAAAGGGCTGGGGAGTTGTAAAAGGATTTGGAAAAGGTGTAAAGGAAGGAGCTACTAAGAAAAAGAAGTAAATTTGTGGAGGTAGAAAAAATGGTTACAATGAAAGAAGTAAAAACAACTGTTGCAGTAGCAATAGGTGGAGCTTTTGGTTTTGTCATTGCTCTAATCTGGAGAGATATAATTATTGGTCTTTTGAATATGGCAAATCTTAATGTCGAAAAATTTAATGATGCTCAAGGCGCTGCAATTGCAATAGTAGTTGCCATTGTAATAACCATAATATGTGTCGTAGGTATAATCTATATTTCAAAATGGGGCGGAGTAAAGAAGGATTAAACTTCTAACCCTTTTTTTATTTTTAAACAAAAACATTAAAACACTGCAGATATATTGCTATATCAAGTGATGACCGAACCCTTTCTGAGCCTTTGGCTATGATGAAGATCTTGAGTACTGAAAATATCTAGATATGCTTTGCAAGCATATCTGCAATTTTTTCTAAAAATTCTTTATCATTTCTAGTAAAAGCATCAATTTTATCTGAATCAATATCGATTTCACCTAAAATTTTATAATTATCTTTAATTGGAACAACAATTTCAGATTTAGTTGAAGCAAAACATGCAAGATATCTGTCATCGGCATTTACGTCCGGGATAATTTCTGTTCTACCGCTTGCTGCCGCAGAGCCACATATTCCTTTTCCAATTGGTATCTTTACATGTTCTGTCGCCTGCTTTCCCTTCCAGGGGCCCAGTACTAGATTATCTCCGTCAACAATATATATTCCAACCCAAGTGTATTTATTAAAATTATCAAAGAGAAAATTTACCACATCCTGTAAAACTTGTGAACTTTGATTTCTGAAAATTATTTCTTTAATTTTATTTTCAGCTAACTCATAATCCAAAAAATATCACCACTTAGTATTCAAGTAAACTTGTTTGTTTATCTTTTGGTCCTAATTTCAAAGTGATTAAATCCCCTTCATCTTGAGTAGGAAGTTCAATGATGCCATACTGACCTCCCCCGCCCGGTTTAATTATCACTTTTTTCTCACGAAACATTTGGATAGCCTCAGTAATGGCTGGAGCAGTAACTCTTGCAATCTCATCGATATTAACATCTATCAACACATTAATCTCGCTACCAAAAGCAGAGACCAGTTCATTCCATCTTTTATTAACAGTCTGAGTAAATGGATTATGTTGTCCTACACCTTTTGAAATTATTTCAGCAAGTGGGATAAGGTGAATGTATTCCGGTCTGTGATCAGGATGTTGTGGCTCCCCAAAATCAGCTCGTTCATTAATTCTATCTTTCACTCCTTTCTTTATGCGTTTACCACAACTACACTTCCAACGTCTACGCTGAGCTTCCTCAAGGGTATAATGAGTGAAACACGATATACAAGCTGATTCATGGTACTTGCCTTCCTGAGGTGGCAAACCAACGTTAAGAACAGGTTTATTCCCACCGATTCTTAAAATAGCTTTTTTAATTTCATCAAAAGTAGCAGCTTTAACCTCAAACCGATTAAACTCTCTAGCAAGTCTCACAGGATGAGGACTATGACAATCAGAATTTGTCAAAAATGTAAGCCTGTGTAACTCTTTTATTTTATCTGCAAAATCAGAATCAGCACTAAGTCCAAGTTCAACAAATGAAATATAATCTGCTAAATCACCGTAACAATCTTTGAGTGAATCATAATAAGCATACATTGATGTATAGGGAGTAAACGCATGAGCCGGGCCAATTAAAACATCAAGATCCTTAGCAATACTTGCAAGTTCCTCGCCACTCATATCAACGTTAGGTCGACCATCACTTTCAAGATTCTTAGATTTGGATTTTATCCTTTCTTTAAAATCCCAAACAGCAGTTATATTAGGGAAATAAAACAGATGATGCACACGTTTTCGGCCTTCAATTTCAGTGCTTAAAATAAAACGCGTGCCATGTAGTTCAAAGGTACCTTCATCAATGACATTACATTGACTTATTTCATTCATCCAGCTACTATGAAGACAATCACCAGTAGCTACAACATCGACACCCTTACGAGGGGCTTCCAATGAAATTGTTTCAATGTTCATTTTTTCGCTAGTAGCACCAGAAAAACGAGAATGAATATGTAAATCAGCGTTGATTAGCATAGCTCCCCGTCTTTGATATATGCAAACTTGTATTAGAACTTACTGAAAATTTACTTCCCAAGCTTCTTACCACAATTCGCACAAAACGTTGCATTATCCGCTAATTTCGAACCACATTCGGGACAAAACATAACTCTGGGTTTAACTTTTGATGGCGCCTGTTTCTGTGGAGCTGGGGGCTGAGATGACGGTGGCGGTGGTTGTTGCATTATTGGTGGCTGTTGTGATGGGATAGGAGTTTGCCGGACAGGCATTATAGGTGGAGCTTGACCAGGCAAAGGTATTTTTGTAGCGAAGAACTGAGTTTTCGATATAATCTCTAAAATTCCAGCAACTAACATAATAATTGCAGCTATCAACAATAGCCATGCACCTAAACCAAGTCCCCATTGTAGATTGATTGTGCCACTAACCCCTGAAATAGATACAGGAACAGCGGTATTACCACCAAACGGAGAACTAGAAACACTATTAATTACTGCCTTTACATCAAAATAATCTGAAACACCGCCGAAGAAACTTGAAGAAATCATACCTAAGGCTACAACTCCAATAAGTATTAGGATAACAGGAATTAAAAGTTTAATACCGTACCATAAATATTTCCATCCAAGTTTTTTACTTAATGGTATACCAACCGTTGCCAAAATTAGAAACAAAATACTAATACCAATGACTAATGAAAACGGAATTGGCATTGAGCTTATTGGCAATGGTTCAGTTAAACCAGGAATTGTAACTTTAATACCATTAATTCCATCAAGATATATTATGTCACCTTTAAGTGGGGCTTCAAAAACTGCTTCAAGATTAAGATCACTTTGAGCATCGTATGAGACCACATACCATGGATAAAACAAGGAGATAATCACAATAATTATTCCCACAATACAGAGGATATTCCCAATGCTCTTTAAATTAAAACCATCAATATAAAAAATTGAAACGATACGTGGGCCAAGCCCAAATTTCTTATGCCGTCTATAAATAAGAAATATAACTATTAACAAAGAGATTATTATAATAAGGATAAATAATAAAACAAAATTAGAAATAAGCCAATCTAACGCAGGAATATTTGTAGTTCCATTAGCAGCACTAGCGGTGTTTACACCTAAAAGAAAGAATAATGACAAAATTGTTGTCAAAAAAATAAAATATCCCACAGAGGAAGCTCTAAACTTAGATAATTTCTTCATCATAGAATTCTCTCCTATTTTTATGTCAGTAATATACCAACTCGTTTTAAATATTTTTTAAATTACAAAATATGAAAAAATAGAGTTATTTCATAGTAACATTTATTAGCTTCTACTCCATATGAGAACCCAGAAAATTAGGCCCTGGAGATGGGATAAAAAAATTCCTGAAAAAACTAACTGAATTAGCCTAAATACTCGACCCGATGTGAAGAAAGATGAAGAAAGAAAAAACCAAGCAAAATGAGGATTACGATATAGATTCAATACAGGTTTTAGAAGGTCTAGCTGCTGTAAAGAAAAACCCTGCAA
>SMTZ1_10012541_pt1 | contig 32351 bp, 22 predicted proteins | sample DeeMarSWOR136_30_FD_25667 | JGI IMG/M metagenome (IMG submission 25667) | reverse complement strand
CACTGGGTTATGTGACACCACTTAAATTTCTAGAGCAGTGGAAGGAATCTCAGGAAAGGAGGATGTGTCACTAATCATATGAACGAGTACAAGGACTTGACAAACGCTTACCGTCAGTTCTACAATACGGCCCCAAGCCTATGACGAGAGAGTATTGCCTAGGAGTTTATAGCAAAGGTGGATTGCGATGCGGCCACCGGGCTATTTGGTATGTTGCTCTGATATAGGTGCTGGTCGAGAGGTCCAGTAGAAAAGTAGAAGATGCCAGCCAATTGAAGGCTGGCATCTTATTTTTGAGGGAAGTGTCAATGGTTGGGCAGATACTTAATTAGCACCCTGAGGTCTGGAAGCGGGACCTTAGCCGATAGAATAAATTTTTAAGGAGGTGAGTCATGGTAATGGAAAGATGGAGACCTCGATGGGGATTGGTTCCATGGAGGCCTTTCAGGGAGATGGAGAGGATGGGCACCGGCTATTGAAGTATTCGAGAAGGGTGATAAGTTTGTGGTTAAGGCCGAAGTTCCCGGGATGAAAGAGGAAGATATTGACGTCTCAGTCGTTGGTGATACGTTGATTATTAGGGGAGAGAAAAAGGCTGAGGCTGAGGTGAAGGAAGAAGACTACTACTGCTGTGAGCGCTCTTATGGTAGCTTTTTCCGCTCGGTTGCTCTCCCCTCTACTGTAGATGCCAAAAAGATTGAAGCTAGCTATGATAACGGTGTCCTAGAGATCACCCTTCCCAAAGCTGCCGAGGTTAAACCGAAGAAGGTGTCAATCTCAGCCAAAAAGGTAACCTCAGCCAAGAAACCATCGTCAGCCAGCAGGAAGGAGAAAGCTGGTAAGTAGATTGCTTAATTTACATTGTCCTGCTTGCTAGGCTCAGGGTGTTGAGTTATCTTCGTTGGTTGAGTGGCATTTTAGATGGGGAGGTGAGCTATGTTTCACACCATCGGCGAGACAGCAGGAGAAATCTGGAGATTGCTTGAAAGCGAGGGGCCTTTGAGTACCTCAGCCATACTAAACAAGATAAAGAGGCCTCAGGCCACAGTCCTTATGGGAATTGGATGGCTTGCTCGCGAAGATAAGCTAGTATTCACCCAAACAAAAAGAGGAATGCAGCTCGCGCCAAAGCGGTAGAGTCCTTGTGTAAGAAGCAGCTAAATTGAGAGTTGGAGGAGGTGTGATATGGACATCAAACCATATAATACTGTGTTAGTCGTGCTCTGTTTTGAAGGGCCTGACGACTATTCCATGGCTGGTGGACTCGGCGACAAGATTAACCATCTGACGAACAGACTGGCTGACATGGGCTTTGTCGTCCATCACATTTTCATCGGGGACCCTGGAATGGATGGGGTGGAACTTCGCAAAGAGGGCAAGCTCATTCTCCATCGTTGGTGCCAGTGGATAAGCGAGATTCATCGAAATGGAGTCTATGATGGGGAGAGGTGGAAATTTGATGATTTTACTAAATCTGCTCCTCCATTTGTTGTTCAAGATTTGGTTCATCCGGCTGTCTCTGCTGGGAAACAGGTGGTAATACTGGGAGAGGAATGGCAGACTGCCGAAGCGATGTGCTGCATACACGACCTCCTACATATGTACCGGCTCCGCGACAAAGTAAAAATGTTCTGGAACGCAAACGAGCTATATGGTTTTGAGCAGGTAGACTGGGAGTATTTATCTCGCGCTACCACAATTACGGTGGTTCGTGAGTACATGAAACAAATTTTGCTTGAGAAGGGTATAAACCCTGTTGTAATTGCTAACGGAATTCCCGAAGTCCTTCTTGAGGAGGGGAACCAAGCCAACATTTCACAGATAAGGAAAATGGTGGGAACCGATGTGATATTTAGCAAAGTATCCAGATGGCGTCAAGATAGAGGGTGGAAAGCAGCCGTTGATGCCATTCACAAGCTCAATAATGGGGGAGAATCTGCTAGTCTTCTGGCATGCGTGGGAGTGGAAACAGATAGAAAAAGGATAGCTCACCAATTAGTGTCGTATGGCATGGGCATGAAGAGCATTAGCTTAGAAATGAACTACAAAAAATCTTACCTGGGCGCTACCCCTGAGGGTGACTCGACACCTTATTTTGAAGCTTTGTCCGTAGGCAGCAAAAAGGCAGATGTTTTCAATAGTGGACTCTATCGAGCTAGCGACGTGGTTCTGGCCAAAAGTGACCATGATCCTTTCGCGCTGGATATGGAAGCTATGGCGGCGGGAGCAGTAGTATTTGTTGGCCGCAAGGCGGAGGGACACATTAAGCATATGTACAATGCGGTAGTCTTGGACAAGTACACGGCTGATGAGATACTTTTTTACACCGGTTATCTCCGTATGCACCCAGAAAAAAGAGAAATGATCCGGGCAGCTGCAAAAGAGACGTCAAAGCAACACACCTGGAAAGAAGTGGTCAAAAAGCTGTTGCAGAGTCTTGAGTCTCAGGCATCAACTCAGCGAATCGATTTATCCGATTGAGGGCAGGCAGTTGCTAAAACAAATATGACTGCTTTGGGGGTAACGTCAATGTATGTTGAAGTGGCTATTTGTGAATATCTGAGAGAGGAGATATTCCCTCAACTTGCGCCGCCTCCATATGGGGATATAGAAATAACAAGTCTGGGTACACAGAAGCCCGTTTGTCTCTTCTTTGAAAGGAAGAGAAACATAATGGTTGTTGGGAAGCTTTTCAAATGGGGAGTTATTCCCCTTGAAGAAGCATGGCTTGAAGCGGACAAGGAGTATGCGAACTTGAAGTTGCTCCGAGAAATGCTTGGGGAAAAGGCAGATGGTGATAATGTGGTTACTCCTCTCGGTGAGAACAGGGATCTCTCTGCCTTACTGGTTATAGAGAGGGCGCCAGGTCTAACACTTGATTTCTTTCTAGCTAAGGCCGTCTTCGAACAACAGAGTGACCAGCTTTTACAGACCCTCAACCATCTAGCCCGATTCCTCGTCAAGCTCCATAAGACCTGCAAGACAGATAAACTTCTTTCTCCAGAGTTACCTCAATGTTACCTCAGCAGTCTTCTTAACTCTCTGGGAGAAGGGCTTTTAGACCCGCTATTGAGGAATGCTATTGAGAAATATGTTGTCCAGTGGTGGAATGCGGAGACCGTTTTTGGTTCTGACAGAGAAACGATAGTCCACGGGGATGCGACCACCACCAATTTCCTATTCGATAATGGGAACGTTACCGCAATTGACTTACAGGATATGAAATGGGCTGACCGATGCTGGGACCTGGGATTTATTGCTGCTGAGCTGAAGCACCACTTTATGTGGCGCACTGGTGGAGGTCAGGAAGCTGAACCATTTATCGGACATTTCCTGTGGGAATATGCGGTTGATTATGGTGATACCAATTTCTTCCACGTGATTACCCGAAAAATTCCGCTCTATATGGCACTAGGTCTGCTCAGGATTGCTAGAAACCTTTATTTGGACGAGTCGTACAGAAAACTTCTTATCTTGGAGGCGAAGCGATGCCTAAAATACGGGCTATCATCTTTGACTGCTACAGTACGCTAATTGATATAAGAACGGATGAAGAGAGGGATGATCTCTTTCACTACTTGTCACTCTACCTGCAGTATTACGGGGTAAGGACCGATGCCAAAAAACTGAGGACAACTCTTGATCTGGAGAAGGAGCAGTGCTTCCAGTCTACGAAGGAAGCTTACCCTGAGATAGACCTTGAGGTGGTGTTCGCGAATATCCTGAGAAAGGAGGGGTTAAGTAATCCTTTCTTAGTCGAGTCTTGCTGCAAAAGATCTTCTGTGTGCAAGAGGGTGAGATGTTAGGATTAACACCATTCTTCAATCATACCATCATGTCCACCCATCTCGGATTCAGAAAACCGGACCCCAGAATATTTATAATTGCCTGCACTCTGCTGGCAATACCACCGGCAGAGGTGGTGTATATTGGCAATGACCTGAAAACAGATGTAAAGGGAGCTCAGGGAATTGGAATGAAAGCAATCCTGCTTGATAGGGAGAAAAAGGTGAGAAATCCAGAGCCAAAGCCTGACTTCTACGCAACCGATTTATGGCAAGCCTGGGAATGGATTAAGGGAAATAGCTAGTCACGATGCCAGCTTTAGACAAACTCTGAATCGGAAAGGAGAGATAATAATGATTTACTGGGCGCAGTTGTTTCATTTCTATCAGCCAGCAACGCAGCTTCCCTCTGTGCTAGACAAAATATGTGACGAGTCTTATAGTCCGTTGATTAATGTCTTTCGCGAGTTTCCAAATGTAAGGGTCACCGTCAATATCAATGCTATTCTGACAGAGATGCTTAGCCACTGTGGCCATCATGATATCATCCAGGGATTAAAGGAACTGGGGCAGAAAGGTCAGATAGAATTTGTGGGTAGTGCCAAATATCACCCGATTCTACCATTAATCCCGCCCAACGAAGGCAAGCGACAGATGGAGCTTAATTACAAAACCAATTCATTTTTCTTTGGGGACACGTATAAGCCAGCCGGCTTTTTCCCACCGGAGATGGCCTATAGTAGAGATATTGTAACGGGGGTTATCGGCACCGGGCATCAGTGGATCATTCTCGGGGGTATTGCCTGCCCGATTGACTGGCCTGTCGACAAAGTATATCAGGTAGAACACGATGGGCAGAGGCTGGCCTTGTTCTTTCGCGACGACCTGTTGAGTAACAAGATCAGTTTTCAGGAGGTAGGGCCAAAAGACTTTCTGGAGAATCTAAACGCTCTAAAGGGTGATAGGGAAAACATCTATGTAGTTACAGCCATGGATGCCGAGACTTATGGACACCATGTTAAGGATTGGGAGGAGCTATTCCTTTCTGAGGTTTATGAGGAGATACAGGTACGAAGCGAGACCTATGCCCATATCAAGCAGAAGACGATGCTTGCGGAGCGGCAGAGTAACCTTATTAGAGACGAAGAGATGTCTCAGCGGGTCAATGCAGTGACTATTAGCCAGCTCCTCGAGCATTTTCCTTTGGGTGAGGTAGTAGATCCGAAGCCATCATCCTGGAGCACGTCCACACAGGATATCGATGCCGGGAACTCTTTTCCCCTCTGGAAAGACAAGGATAATGAGATACACAGAATACAATGGGAGCACATGGCAATATGCATGGAACTGTGTTCAAAGGCAGTACAGGTAGCTGATAATAATGAAAGCAAACGCTTTGCTGGCATTGCACGCGGCCTTTTAGACAGAGCCCAGCAAAGCGACCAGTTCTGGTGGGCAAGTCGAAGACCGATGTGGGACATTAACCTTATACATATGGGACTCATTGACCAGTGGCGAGTTACCTTGAATGCCTACCGAGCCATAAATAAAAGTGGGTGTGAGGGAGATGTTAAGAAGCAGTTCTTTGACAAACTAACAGTTGCGCGCGAAATACGCAGTAAGATACTTGATCAGCTTTTTGTGCTATAAAGGTATAGAGATTCCATGGCCCCATACAGTTGAACAAGCGGCAAGAAGAAGCTAATCCTCTCAAGCTGCACAAAGGAGAAACCAATCAAGCAATCTTATCTCCTAACCATCTGTCCACCCCACTTTTTCACCACAAACCAGCTGATAGAGTATAATCTTGTATAAAGATTGGATTCGAGGAAGAGAGAAGAATGCTATGTCAGCTGCAAAGATACCACAGCGCATAAACAGGCTTGATGAACTGGCTAATAATTTATGGTGGAGCTGGCACGAGGAGGCACGCAGCGTGTTCCGCATTCTTGATTATTCACTCTGGAGATTAAGCGGGCACAATCCAGTTAAAGTGTTGCGTGAAGTCAGCCCAGATGCGTTGCAAGCCGCAGCCACTAACCCATCCTTTCTGGAATTGTATGACTCGGTAATATCAAGTCTCGATACAGATTTGTCAAGCTCCAGCCCTTTTCTTGATACTGAATATCCATCATTGCTAAGTAGACCGACCGCCTATTTCTCGATGGAGTATGCCATACACAATTCACTTCCTATCTATGCTGGTGGATTGGGAATTTTAGCTGGCGATATCTGTAAAGAAATGAGTGATTTGGGTATACCGACGGTTGCGGTTGGCTTCATGTACCCACAGGGGTACTTTCATCAGCATATTGGAGCTGACGGCTGGCAGCAAGAAATATATCAAAGACTAAATTTCGAAGAGGCACCCATTAATCCAGTACTGTCCGCCGAAGGTAAAAATAACATTGCCACGGTTCAGTTGGGTGATGTTAATCTGGCTATTGGAGTCTGGCTGGTTAAAGTAGGTCGTACTAATATTTACCTGTTAGATACCAATCTTGAAGAGAATCCTCCGCAGTATTGTGAGCCGGTATCGCGACTGTATGTTGCTGACCCGGAACTGCGATTACAACAAGAAATCGTTTTGGGGATTGGTGGAGTGCGTGTCCTGCGCGCGCTCAATATTAACCCCGTAATCTGGCATGCCAATGAGGGTCACACTGCATTTATGATGCTGGAACGTATACGAGAAGAAATGCAGGCAGGTAAGAGTTTTAGTGACGCCAAGCACCGTGTACAGTCAACTACCGTGTTTACCACACATACGCCAGTAAGGGCTGGGCATGATATCTTCCCACCGCAGCTAGTAGAGAAGTACTTCCGTGACTATTGGCAGTCTACTGGAATTGACCGGAAGACCTTCTTTCAGCTTGGGCAGTATGATAGTCCTGAATCTCAGTTTTTCAACATGACAGCAGCCGCCCTAAGAATGGCTGGCCAGCGCTCTGCCGTGAGTCAACTACACGGGAAAGTCACTCGAAAGATGTGGCACGGGCTTTGGGCCAATGTTTCTGAGGAACAGGTACCAATATCCCATATAACGAACGGAATACACGTGCCGTCGTGGATTGCTCCGACAATGAGTAATCTCTTTGCAGGGTACCTGGGAGAGGACTGGGTAAAGAAACAAGATGACCCCGGGTTGTGGGACAATACACTGGATATTCCGGATGAGAGAATATGGGATATCCATCTGCGATTGAAGCGCAAATTGGGTACTGCCATCCGTGAACGTATGCGAAGCAGATGGTCCGAGGACGTAATATCATTACAGCAGATGATTGCGCTTGGTGCGCTACTCGACCCTGAGGCACTTACTGTTGCCTTTGTCCGGCGCTTCGCCGAATATAAACGCCCGACTCTAATCTTCCATGATATTGAGCGCTTAAAGCGACTTGTTGTTAACGAATGGTATCCTGTTCACATTATTTTTGCTGGTAAATCCCATCCGGCTGATTTAGCATCCAAGGGCATTCTACGGCAGGTTTACAGTATAGCTACAGACCCTGCGTTTAAGGGGCGTATAGTTTTTATCGAGGACTATGATATGCACATTGCGCGCTATCTGGTCCAGGGAATAGATGTGTGGCTTAACACTTCCCGCCGATTACAGGAGGCCTCCGGCACCAGCGGGATGAAAGCCGCACTTAACGGTGTACTCCATCTCAGCGTTCGTGACGGTTGGTGGCCTGAAGCATATAATGGCACTAATGGCTGGGCAATTGGCAGCGATCTTCCGGCTAATAATCCCGAGGAGGAAGATAAGGCAGATGCCGAGGCACTCTACCGCCTGCTGGAAGAGGAGATTGTGCCGCTATACTACTGGCGCGACCGGAATGGAGTACCACATGACTGGATTCGTCTAATGAAGGAATCAATTCGCTCGATTGTACCTGTCTTTTGCACCCGGCGAATGCTTAAAGAGTATATCGAGCAGATGTACAAGCCAGCAGCCAACTCACTGATGGATACCTGAAGTCAAATTTGTATCCCAAGTTGGTCACCTCCTAATTGGTTTTCTATTAGCCACAACTAAATACTCTTTAGGAGGGCGACAGGGAACACAGTGAATATATCAGAAAGAGACAACTGCTTTTCCTCATCTAATACCCTGACTTTCTCTTCAGTAAAGACATTAAACCAGCATTCAGGAGCCTCATTGGGCAGAAGTAGTTTGTCGTCTTTCCATACCCTTTGTCCAAAAGGTAAGTCACCAACGCCAATCAGCCCGGTCAGGAGTCTAGGGACAACTGTCAGCGTCCAATTCCCCCTCCTGATTCGTGCAAAGGCACAGATATGCTCCTGTTTTTCTCCGTGTACCTGAAGGGGAATATAATCACCGTATTCACATAAAGCTTAACCCTACCGTCCTGCCACGATTCTAGGATTCGTTGGACCAACAGCTGTTGACAACGAGCTTCTTGTTGAGTCAAGTTGTCTATAAGGCTTTTCCTTTCTTCAAAGTCAACCGGCCGTCGGTTATCTGGATCGACAAGGCTGAAGTCCCACAATTCCGTTCCTTGATAGAAATCAGGTACCCCAGGTGAGGTAATCTTAAGCAAAACCTGTGCCAGGGAGTTAAATGCTCCATAATATGCAACCTGACTCTGGAACTGAAGAAAGTCATCAAGAAACCTATTTGCTTTAGAAGCCTGCAGAATAGATTCAATGAACTGGATGAGCGAATCCTCATATTGCTGGTCAGGCCGTATCCAGTTAGTATATGTTTTCGCCTCCCGTGCTGCCTTAATCCGTTCACCCTTCGTTTTTTAAGTTGATTCCATTCGCTCCATCGGGTCAGTATCTTCTCCCATTCTTCGGGAATCTCGGATAGCACATTTATTCTGGCTCTGACATCCTCGCTTCGTTTCGTATCATGCGTCGATGTAGCATTGAGCGTGTGCGGGCAGTGTTTCAATTTCCTTATGTTATGCTTATGGAACTCATTGATAGACAGACCTTTCTCACTGGGGTCTCCACCTACCTCATTGAGTGAAATTAGCCGGTTGTATGTGTAAAGAGCGGTGTCCTCGACCCCCTTAGCCATAATAGCACTAGTAAGCTGCTGCCAGCGCAACACGAAGTTTTGCCACCGGTCTTTCTGCTCCTGACTCAAGGTACTCGAGAAGTCGAGGAGTAACACCTGCCGTAAAAAGTCTAGCATGACAGTATCTGGTGTGCTACTTCGCTGCGTGGCTTCCTGCAAAGCATTCTCAAGGTACACCTTATCTCGTGGGGAGATTTTTAATGTCCGGGTGTAAGTGCGGTAGATAGGCATAGAGGCAGTTACCTCGGTAAGCGCCTCCTTCGCTGTTACCTGTGACGGAGGGGGGATGTACCCAGATTTTTGGGCTAGACATACCAGATAACGTCCCAGCGCTTTTATTTCCTCGTGGAATAGCTTGCACATTACCTGTTTCTTTTTTTCATAGACAATAGTATCAAAAGTAGCCTCTATACCAGTAAAGCGAGAATAAATCTCATCCAATGCCTGTGCCCCATTGCCGTTCACAAAAAGGGCGTTTACTATGTTGGCAAAGTCATAGCCTGTTGTCCCAAAAACCGGCCATTCTTCAGGGAGGGTCTCATCATCGGAAAGGATCTTCTCCACCACCACATAGAAGCTGGCTTTCTTTCTGGCTTCGCTCGCCTGGTGAGCGATATAGTGCTGCAACCGGAGCAGATACTCCAAAGGGTCGTACAGCCCGTCAACGTGGTCTATTCGTAGTCCCGTAATCTTGCCTTCAGTGATAAGACGTAAAATCAGGGAGTGTACCGCCTCAAACACATCAGGTTTCTCCACACGGATACCTACCAAATCACCAATGTCAAAGAAACGCCGGTAACCTGTAGTCTTACTTCCTGTTTCTTCGAAGGCCAGCCAGTCTGTGTCAAAGAAATCAGCATAGTGAGACTTCCGTCCTTTGTCTAAAAAGTCCTGCCACCAAGGATTCTCTGGACTCGCTGCCATGTGGTTGGAGACGATATCGAGGAGCAATCCCATTCCGTGATTTTTTAGTGTTTGCGCTAATGTGCCGAAATCGGCTTCCGTGCCGAGTTCCGGGTTCAGGCGTGCCGGGTCGGTCACATCATAGCCATGTGAGCTTCCCTTGCGAGCTTTCAGGATAGGGGAAGCATAAATGTCAGAGATACCCAGTTGCTTGAGGTATGGTACCAGCTGGCTGGCATCTTCAAAGCGGAACTGCTCATTGAACTGGAGTCTATAGGTGGCGACAGGTATTCTTAAGTCTGACATTTAGCCCACCCGCATGGATAGTTGTTGTCCCAGGGATACAAACCTGTCAAGCCATTCTTTTGCAGCTTCGTCCCCCTGCTGGCCTCTTTTCTGGAATTCAGGGTAAGCGGACTCAAGCATATCATGGTACAGGTTCTGCACTTTCCAGAGGTCTACCTGGAACGGCAATGCCGGCAAGATTTCAGTCCCAGCGAGTAATTCCTTTAATAAGTCGATGTTTTCTGGAGTATCAACCAGTTTTATCATCATTCTTTCCAGAGTATTTTGTAACAGGTAGCTCAATCCCTCCGTGTCAAGCTCCACTTGCCAGGTCTGCGTTTCCTCCAGAAGACTCCTGGTGCGCTCTAGGTCAAGGGTGTCAGCCGAAACTGCTTTGCGGAGACCTCCATTCAGGATGAACTCAGCAGCAGAGTGAAAGCTCTTGGGAACAGGATAACCCAGCTCGGAAAGGAAACGCATCGGTGGATAGTGGTGCTCATATACCTGATAATAGGCTGCCTCAATCTCCGACATTGCCGATTCCAGAATATTGTCCAGCACCTTCCGCTGCTCATCCAGGAAAAGATCCTTAATGGAGTAGGTTGACATGCCGAAGTGTTTATCCAGTAACCTGATAACCTCAGGGAAATCGGCTGTGCAGAAGGAATGGTTCATTTCCTGGAGCATTAGCTGGTAACCCTCCTCACCCTGGTAGTTGCGGACGCCAGCATTTACGTTGTGGTCACCGAAATGTAGAACGCCAAAACTCAGCGTAGCCGATTCTCTGGTAATAACAGACGTGACTTTAACTCTCCCTGCCGCTAGCTTCGCCTTACCAGCAGTAGCAGTTTGATAGTCCTCAGTCTCCATGTGATAGCAAAAAATCTCGGCTTGCTCACCATACTCTTCGAACAGGGAACTTACGGCAAAGTGAGCAGTAACCTTGGTCAGGTCGACTATCACCGGTTTGACGAATTTTTCATAGATTTGGCGGCCATCGCCGTGTTGCCGGAGGTTGCTCTCGGCAAGCTCGAGGCGCTCTAGAAAATGCGGCTCAATGTCGTCCCCAATTATTTCTTGTGCCAGTTGGACTGCTCGCCCGGCATACTGAATAATCCTTACCGTTTCAATGCCGGATAATTCATCAAAAAACCAGCCACAACTGGTGTACATAAGCATAGCATGACGCTGTAGCTCCAGCAGTTTGAGTACCTTGATTGTTTCTTCTCCACTCAGTTCACGGTTGCGGTATCGCTCCAGGAACTTCTGGATATTCTCCGGCGAGCGGTTGAGGATTACCTCAATATAATCGTTACGGGCAGCCCATGGGTCTTTTAGGAATTGCCGTACCTTTTCCTCATACTTGGGAGCTAAAGTATCGCGGAGCCAGTCCAAAGCCTCCCGTAAGGGAGCACGCCATGCCTGGTTCCATTTCGGGTTTCTGCCAGTGTTGCAACCACAATCGCTCCGCCATCGCTCGATTCCGTGACTGCAGCTCCAGGAGGTGTTTTCAATGATTTCGACTTCGTGAGTCGGCGGGTGCTTTTCCAGGTATTCGCCGTAATTGGTGATTCGTGCCAGACCATTAGCTTCGATGTAGTGAATAGCATAAGCCAGTGCCATGTCCCCAAAACGGTGGTGGTGTCCATAGGTCTCGCCGTCGGTAGCGATGTGGACAAGCTGAGGCCAGGTACGCTTTTCTGAGAAGCTATCGGTAAGTCGATGAGCAAAATTGTCGCCGCTTTTCAAGAGGTCTTCAAAAGCAAGTTCACAGGAGATAGGGCCATTATAGAAGAAAATAGCTATCTTCCGACCCGTGGGCAGGTTAAGCTCATAAGCCATCGTCGGGTCAACACTGGCATTCGAGACATCACTCCAGGCGTCGGTGCCAATCTGACGCACCCGTTTAGCCTGGTGAGGTGCGAGGATAGTAAACCTGATTCCATGTTCGGCCATAATGTCCAGCGTCTCTAGGTCCACAGCAGTTTCAGGTAGCCACATCCCTTCCGGTCTCCGTTCAAAACGGTGCTCGAAGTCTTTTATACCCCAGAGTACTTGTGTATATTTATCCTGGCGATTAGCCAGAGGCATAATCATATGGTTATAGGCCTGGGCCAGTGCTGAGCCGTGTCCGGAGAAGGTCTGTCGGCTAGCCTGGTCGGCATCAAGAATAGCCTTGTAGACATCGGCAGCATTATCCTGCAGCCAGGTGAGCAAAGTTGGCCCGAAGTTAAAGCTGATTCTGGAGTAGTTGTTCATTATCTGGGTTATGTAGCCTTCGCTGTCGAGAATGCGTGAGGCAGTATTAGGTGCGTAACATTCATCAGTGACCCTGTCGTTCCAGTCATGGTAGGGATAAGCCGAGTCCTGCATCTCAATGTATTCCAACCAAGCGTTTTCCCGTGGTGGCTGGTAGAAATGACCGTGAATGCATATATAGCGTTCCATCTAAGTCTCCTTGCTAAACAGGATGAATTGCCATGGATTGAGGGTAAGGGTAATTTCTCCTCCTGAGCTGAGCCGTTCAGGCACAGCAGTCCCTCTTCCACTCCAGCGCTCTTCCGCAGAGTCGAGACTCTTATGCCAGTAACCTTGAGGTAACGGTATGCCGATTGAGATGAGTTTGCTGTTCAGGTTAAAGGTAAGGATAACCTCATTATCTTCACTCCAGCGGTGAATGTAAAGGATTCTTTCCTCTTCAAAATCCTTTACCTCCAGTTTCTCCTTGCTGAGCTGAGCCAGGGCGGGAGTCTCTTTACGCAGGCGGATTAGTTCTTTGTAGAACTCAAGAAGAACCTGGTGCTGACCTTCCCCACACAGTTTATGGTTAATCTTAGCGCGTAAAAAAGTGGCTTCGTCCTGAGGGTCGGGCATTTCGCCCCACCACTGAAAGGCAGTAAATTCTTCCAGACGTCCTTTGCGTACTGCCTCAATTAATTCTGGTTCGGAGTGACTGACAAAGTAAGGAAAGGGAGCTACCTCTCCGTATTCCTCACCCATAAAGATAAGCGGAATAAACGGCGAGAGCAGGACAAGACCGGCGGTCAGCTTGAGTGCCTCAAAGGGAACGAGTTGACTCAAGCGCTCACTTTTTACACGATTGCCTACTTGATCGTGGTTCTGGGCAAAGACAACGAAGCGATGGGCAGGGATATCTTTGGAGGAGATGCCATGCCTCCTCTGACGGTAACAGGAATACTGTCCAGAATAGACAAAACCTTCCTGAAATGCCTTAGCCAGATGCTGAAGCTGGCCGAAATCCTGATAGTAACCAGTTTGCTCATCGGTCAACAGCACGTGGAGGGCGTGGTGAAAGTCATCGTTCCACTGTGCATCTAGACCATAGCCACCTAACTCTTGCGGCTTAATGAGGCGGGCATCGTTGGCAGCACTTTCAGCGATTAAATATGCTTGCCGTGTTGTTCTCGCTGCTTGCTCATGGAATGCCATGGCAAGCTCCTCTAGGAAAGGGTAAGACGAGATATCCAATATGGCATGAAGCGCATCCAGTCGGAGGGCATCAATGTGAAAGTCGGTGAGCCAGTAGATGGCGTTTTCAATGAAGAATCGGCGTACCTCGTCACTATGAGGCCCGTCGAAATTAAGCGCTGCTCCCCATGGAGTTTTGTAGCGGTCAGTGAAGTACGGACCGAAATCAGCGACGTAGTTCCCCTCTGGACCCAAGTGGTTGTAAACTACATCCAAAACTACTGCCAGTCTCTTGTGGTGACAGGCATTGACCAAGCGCTTCAGTCCCTCTGGGCCCCCATAAGAATCCTGCACAGCAAAAGGGTATGCGCCATCATATCCCCAGTTGCGGTTCCCAGGAAACTGGCCGACAGGCATAAGTTCCACGGCGGTAATGCCTAAATCTTTCAGTTCATCAAGATAGGGAATAATGGCGTCGAAGGTACCTTCCTGAGTGAAAGTTCCCACGTGCAGTTCATAAATAATATATTTTTCCAGCGACAGTCCAGACCAGTTCTGGTCCTGCCACGGGAAATGTGAGTCTACGACTTGAGATGGGCCGTGAACACCCCTTGGTTGGTACCGAGATGCTGGGTCAGGTCGTTCTTTTTTCGAGTCCAAGCGGTAGAAGTATAGGTAACTTGGCTCAACACCCTCAGCGATTGCTTGATGGTAGCCGCGGGTATCTTTCTCTAATGGCACAATTAGCTCTTTGGGAGACACAATATGAACTTCTACCTTTTGAACGATGGGTGCCCAGACTAGGAACTGGCACCGACCATTACCTAAATATGTAGCACCTAGGCGGTTTTCCTCATTCATTTCTTCCGTCTACTACTTTTAAAGCACACCATTGCCAGCGGCGACAGCGTGATTTCTATAGAATAAGGGCGACCATGCCAGGGCACTTTCAAAGCTCTCAGGATTTCCGAATTGCCCTGCCCGCTGCCGCCGTATTCAGTGGCGTCACTGTTAAACATCTCTTTCCAGAATCCACCACGCGAGGTACCAACCCTGTACTTGAAGTGAGCCGTAGGGGTAAAGTTACAGGCGATAAGTAATATATCATCAGTTGACTTGCCTTTACGGATAAAGCTGATGACACTCTGCAGGGTATCACTGGCATCAATCCATTCAAAGCCTGCCGGGTCGAAGTCCAGTTCGTGGAGTGCTGGCTCGCTTCGGTAAAGCTGATTCAAAGCCTTCACCCACTTCTGGATCTCGGCATGTCGCTGGTATTCCAGAATATGCCAATCTAGGCTCCCATCATGCTCCCACTCCCGCCACTGCCCCAGCTCCGCTCCCATAAAGAGCAGCTTTTTCCCCGGCTGGCTGTACATATATCCCAGAAGCAGCCTCAGATTAGCGAACTTTTGCCAATCATCACCTGGCATCTTGCCCAGTAGGGAACCTTTTCCATAAACTACCTCATCATGCGATAAAGGCAGAACGAAGTTCTCATTGAAGGCGTAAAGCATACGAAAGGTCAAATCGTTGTGGTGGTATTTTCGATGTATAGGGTCACGAGATATATACTGTAATGTGTCATGCATCCAGCCCATATCCCATTTCATTCCGAAACCCAGACCACCAACATATGTTGGTCGTGAAACCATAGGCCAGGCAGTTGATTCCTCGGCAATTGTTTGCACATCTGGATAATTCTTATAGACTTCCTCGTTAAATTTTCGCAGGAAATCAATTGCTTCGAGATTTTCCCGGCCACCATACTTGTTAGGAATCCACTCTCCTTCCTTCCGGGAGTAGTCAAGATAGAGCATGGAAGCGACTGCGTCTACACGCAAGCCATCGGCGTGATACTTATCTAGCCAGAAGAGGGCACTGCTCAAGAGGAAGCTCTGCACTTCCGCACGTCCATAATTGAATATGTAGCTCTTCCAGTCAGGGTGGAAGCCCTTTTTGGGGTGGGCATGCTCGTATAGGTGTGTCCCGTCGAAGAACCCCAGCCCGTGTTCATCATTGGGAAAGTGTGAGGGCACCCAGTCAAGAATTACCCCGATTCCATGTTGGTGTAAGTAGTCAATTAAGTACATGAAATCTTGAGGCGTTCCGTAGCGGCTACTGGGCGCGAAATAGCCTGTAGTTTGATAGCCCCAAGAGCCGAAGAAGGGGTGCTCCATGACCGGGAGAAACTCGACGTGAGTGAAGCCCATTTGCCGGACGTGCTCAGTAAGTTGAGGCGCCAGCTCACGATAAGAAAGGGAGCGATACCCTTCTTCGGGCACTCTTTTCCAGGAGCCCAAATGTACCTCGTAGATAGCTATCGGGTCATCAAGTCCATTGTGTTCCCGCCGCTTCCCCATCCACTCCCTGTCTCCCCACGTGTAATCCAGATCCCAGACAATAGAGGCGGTTTTAGGCGGTATTTCACTATGGGTAGCAAAAGGGTCAGCTTTATCTACCCTGTAGCCTTTGTAACGAGAGGTAATATGGTACTTGTAAATGTCACCCTTACCTACCCCCGGAATGAATCCTTCCCAGATTCCTGAGTGTCCCCGTTGTTGCAAAGGATGGCTGGTTTTATCCCAGCCGTTGAAGTCACCAGTAACTGACACCTGCCTGGCATTTGGGGCCCACACGCTAAAATAGGTTCCTTTTCCGTTGTTAACCGTCAGTGGATGCGCCCCCAGTTTCTCGTACAGGCGAAAGTGAGTGCCTTCATTGAAAAGGTAGATGTCATCCTCTGTCAGAAGGGTTATTTGGGGTGGTGCGGATGTTTTTTGTTTCTTTAACTCAGGTTCTAAACCTGATTTATTACGAATCTTTTTCTCTGTCATCACTTTTGCTTGCTCCGCTTACGGAGTTCTTTAATATTCAATAGTGTATCAACTACCTGAGGCATCTGGCAAAACTGCTCAAAGCTGTACAACGCCTTACGCTGCCAGTTGGGGTGCTCTTTCTTGGTACTTGGTACATTCTGGGGCTTCATCTCCAGCCACAGGTCCTCCAGATTAACGAGGAATATCCGTGCCCGACTACAAGCCAGGAATGACATGCAAGCTTCAAGCGCAGAAAACGTATCATCGCCAGACTCTTTAAGCCAGCCCTTTCGTCTTAAGAAGGTGCCAAGAATATTTATAATATCCCGGCGAGTTCTCCTCTCCTTCTGCGTGCCTTTCGTGTCTAATAGACCAAGTTCCTGCCGCTCATTGATGTCTAATTCCTGCCAGAAAGCAGCAAATGGGTGCATATCGTGGGTATTAAGGCTTGCCACTGAATTTTGAGGTACAGGGGGCAGACCTTTTTGTCGATTTGAGGCGAGTTCGTAGTGTAATACATACATACGATAGAGTCCGTGTTTCTTCATTGCTGGTCTTACATATGGAGGCACCGTACCCAGGTCTGGAGGCACCGTACCCAGGTCTTCACCAACGATAATGGCTTTATTGCGGTGTGATTCAAGGGCGAGGATGGCATATAGTTCCTCAGCATGGTAACGCAAGTAGACTCCCTGGCCAGCTTCCATACCGTTTGGTATACAGAAGAGTCGATGGAGACCCATCACGTGGTCAATACGAAGGATACCGGAGTACCGGAGGTGATGTTGAAGATAGGCAATTGTGTATCGGTAACCCTGTTCTCGGATTCTTTCCGGGTGCAATGGTTGAAATCCCCAGTTCTGGCCCTTGGTAAAAACGGTATCCGGTGGTGCACCGGCCGAAGTATCCGGGACAAAGTTTTCACGCTCACGCCACACATCATAACCGTCTGGGCAGACTCCCAATGGCAGGTCCAGGTAAAGCCTGACACCTTTCTCTTTGGCCTTTTGTGAGACGTTTTCTATTCGTTGTTGGGCTAACCACTGCACATAGAGGTGGTAGCGTCTGTTCTCCTCGTTGTAATTGCCTTCTCCTAGGATGCCATCCCGGAGCGGCTGTGGCCATGACCGCCAGGGAACATGATATTTCTCACAGGTCGCCCGGAAGCGAGCATAATCCTCAACCAGCGGATGCACCTCTGCAAAGTGGTGAAGTTCCCCAAGCCGAGCTGAAGTCTTGGCAAACAGACACCGGCACAGTTCTTCAAGAATTTTACGCTTTAATACCATCTGTCGCTGATAATTGACCAGCCGTGAGTTACGCAGAGCCTTAATCTCATTCTGAAATGATGATGACTCTAGGACAACCTGTGCTGAATGGCACTCCTGTAGCTCTGGGATCGCATTTATGTCCAGATAAAATTCATTCCATAACAGGCGGCTGATGGGAAGGTAGGGGCTGATTTCGTCACGCCTATCTAAGAAAGTTGCCAGCAGCGGTAATGTAGCCACGACGTGTCCCTCCATACCACCGACCCAGTCAATTAACTCCTCCAGGTTCGAGAAATCGCCACTTCCCCAGCTTTTTTTTGTGTGTAAAGCATACAGGGGAAGGAATAGTCCCCAATGCTGATCTCCCTCCTCCGCTGGTGGACTGTATGCCTTGTGAGGTGCCGAAATGATTAAACTTTCTTCGTATCTTTCCGACAACTCTAAATTAAGCTTGTGGTATCCCCAGGGTAGCTTTTCCGCCAGAGGTAAATGTTTGACCACATAACGTATTCCTTCTACCTCTGCGGTTTCAGCTCCTGGTATATCAGCCGTACGCCATGTCCAACCATACTCTTCGCCAGTCTCCAGCTTCAGGTGGCATTTCAAGAGATTTTCGGCAGTGTCTGAAGGAAGCCGAAGTCTTATTAGTGGTGGTTCGTCATCCCAGAGTACGTTGACTGGTTCAAGTGGCCGCTGCCACAGTTCCTGCCGTCGCTTTCGCCATGCTGGTTGGATATCCTGGGGAGATGCTGCTGAGGCCCCCAGTGATTGGAGTACTGCCACCAGAGATTCTGGAGAAGCCTGTTGCCGGCAGTTGTTAACGTCGTAATAGGCAGTCTGTAGGCCGTAAAGGCGGGCTAGATAATTAAGAAAGCGGATACCGGAGGTAGAACTCATTTTTCTGCCTTCTTCTTAGCTTTCTCCTGAGCCTCTTTAGTCGCCTCCTCACGCTCTTGTGCTGCTTCAGCCATGGGCTTAACAGGCTCTGCCTCAGCCTCTAACATCTGCAATATACCCTGAAGAGGCAATCCAACCCAGTCCGGACGATTGTTAAGTTCATAGTTTACTTCGTACATGGCTTTGTCAAGAAGGTATGCGTCCAGAATGACTTTCACGCCTTCCCGGCTCTGAGGCAATATGGGGATATCTGCCATGAATTCCAGGTAGGACTTCAAGAAGGTGGCGGAGATCCAATGGTACCAGAACCGCGCCCACTCTTCCAGCACTGGCAGGTCCTCTGGTCGCAGTATGGTTGATGCCTGACCACGCAGGGCAGCAAAGGCAGCGTAGTGAAACGAACGTATCATGCCGGCAACGTCCCTGAGGGGCGAGCGTTTGATCCGTCGCTCTCCCAAGCGTCGTGCCGGTTCTCCCTCAAAGTCGATGATGACAAAGTCGCTGCCGGTATAGAGTACCTGCCCCAGATGATAGTCACCATGGCAGCGTATACGCATTCCAGTAATTCTTCGACTGGTTAAGTCTTGGAAGCGCCCCATGATGACATCCTCCAGGCCGAGCACCTTCCGCGCGTCTGCTTTTGCTTGGTCTGGAAGTTGCTTTACACGCTGACGCAGCAATTGCAGGGCTTGAGAAGCAAACCCCCTCATACCGTGGCAGAGAGAGCGCTGGTAGGTCACTGAGAACGGCTCAGGAACGAAATTCGGGTCGTCCATAGCTGAGGCAAGTGTCAAATGGAGTTCGGCAGTCCGTTGACCTAAAAGCTGAGCGGAATGTAGGTATTCACCGATGGTCTCTTGGGCTATCGGCGGGAGACTCTGGTCACTCATGTCCACAACAGAATTCCCCTGAGGTAGTGGCGTTTCTACTTCTGGATAGGCTAGAACCCTCTCGAAGTAACGCCCTAGAGAATCCAGCGTGTAGTCCCAGCTATCACCCTCGTTCTGCACATACCCATGAAGGATACCTAACGTCACTAGCTCACGCAACCTCCGACTACGGTACTCGAGAACTCCAGCTACCGGAGGGGCATTTGGAAAGGGCTCCTTTTCAGTGAGAAAACGCCCAATTTCGAGTTCAGGGCTGACCCCTTCCTCCAGACGACGAAATAGCTTTAACTTGAACCGATTCCCGTAGACCACCGAAGTATTAGTCTGCTCTCCTGGCAGGAGCGCAGACTCCACAGCTTCTTGAACTGGTTCACGTATCTTCCGAAATACGGTAAGGGTATGAGAGGTTACCAGCTCTCCTTTTTCTCCCTTGAAGCGGCGTCGCCGAGCCATGGCCTTAAGCAAGGCATCGTGGAAACTCTGTTCAATCAGGGCATCGTAAATGAGTCCTTCCCTTTCGCTACCTTTTTCTCTTAACTTCAGATGGGCGACAACAGCCTGAGGCGACTCATCAACCACTTGGCGTGCTCGTTCTTCCAGGGCAAAGGTAATGGGGAGGAGGTAGATCTCGGGTTCACCCTCGGAGTACCCTATTCTGACAAGGACAAGATGAGCCACGGACGTATCATAAGGCATAGCGATAGCGTCCTCTATCTCCACTGAACGTGTGTACCGCGCCTTGCTACCAAACCAGCGGCGTTGCCTTATGTAGCTCAGTAGCGCTGCTTCCAGCATAGGCCTTCTCCCACGCTTGTAAAGGTCCGTCCATTCCCCTGCCAAGGCCAGAGTTGGTACTGAAACCTCTACCGGTCTGGTCTGCAAATCGATCAGCTCTGGTTGCCTAGATTCTATGGAAAACCAGTAGAACGCGTACGGGCTGAGGGTGACAAAGTACGGCGCTTCTCCGATTCGAGGAAACTCCGCCTGCCCAAAAACCTCAACGGGCACCTTCCCGTTAAATTCAGTTAGATTAAGACTAGTGTGCTGCACCGAACGCGAAAGGTTAGCCACCACCAAGATGGTCTCGTCCTCGTAGCGACGGACAAAAGCCAGCACCTTTCGATTCTCCGGGTAAAGGAACTCAAGGCTCCCGCGGCCAAAGGCTTTAAAGCGTTTTCTCATGGTAATAAGGCGCTTCATCCACCAGAGAAGAGAGTCCGGGTTATTCTGCTGGGCCTCCGCGTTAACGGCCTCATAGTGATACTCAGGATCAATGTTGACAGGCAGGTACAGTCGCTGTGGGTTGGTGCGAGAAAAGCCCGCATTGCGGTCGGCACTCCATTGCATCGGTGTGCGCACGCCGTTGCGATCGCCCAAATAGAAGTTGTCCCCCATGCCAATCTCATCACCGTAGTAAATCACCGTCGTTCCGGGGAGCGAGAACAGAAGTCCGTTCATAAGCTCGATTTTCTTGCGGTCATTGTTGAGGAGCGGGGCTAGGCGCCGACGGATCCCAAGGTTGAGCCGAGCCTGAGTATCATAGGCATACACCCGGTACATATAGTCTCGTTCTTCGTCAGTAACCATTTCCAGAGTGAGTTCATCGTGGTTACGGAGAAAAAGAGCCCACTGGCAGGTCTCCGGAATCAGAGGTGTATGCTGAAGGATATCAATAATGGAGAAACGGTCCTCCATGCGAATCGCCATAAACATGCGCGGCATAAGCGGAAAGTGATAGGCCATATGGCACTCATCTCCTTCGCCGAAGTAAGCGACAGCGTCCTCAGACCACTGATTTGCCTCCGCCAGCAGCATACGGTTCTTAAACCGTTCATCCACATGGCGACGCAGTTCTTTCAGAAAGCTGTGTGTCTCTGGTAGATTCTCGCAGTTTGTACCTTCCCGCTCATAGAGATAGGGCACCGCATCTAGGCGAAGCCCAGACACTCCCAGGGCAAGCCAGAAATCAATGACCCGAAGTACAGCCTGTCGCACGAGTGGGTTGTCGAAGTTGAGGTCAGGCTGGTGTGAGTAGAAGCGGTGCCAATAATAAGCTTTAGCTACCGGGTCCCATGTCCAGTTCGATGGCTCGAAATCCTTGAAAATTATCCGGGCTTCTTTGTATTTATCCCAGGTATTACTCCAGACATAGAAATCACGGCCACTTCCAGGCGCTGCTCGCCGCGCCCGCTGGAACCATGGGTGCTGGTCTGACGTGTGGTTAAGGATCAACTCCGTAATCACACGAAGGCCACGGTAATTAGCCTCCCTCAGAAAGTCCTTGAAGTCGCGCACAGTCCCGTAGGCAGGATGGATACCAGTGTAGTCGGAAATATCGTAGCCGTCGTCTTTGAGAGGGGAAGGGTAGAATGGAAGTAGCCAGATAGTGTTGACTCCCAGGTCTTGAAGGTAGTCCAGCTTCTGTGTCAGGCCAGGGAAGTCACCGATGCCATCACTATCACTATCATAGAAGGCTCGGACGTGGAGTTCGTAGATGATAGCATCCTTGTACCACAGAGGGTCATCATCCCACCAAAAATATTTCTTATCACTGGCTGCCATATCGATTAGCCTCTCTTACGCATTATACCCTAATTCTTGCTCTTAGTAACCCCGCGGTGGATGCGGAAGATATGGGCTGGCATCTTTTGCGGATCAAGCTCCGCGTAGTTCCGCGAACTCTGCCATCGATAGGTAACATCCGCTAGAAGGTCATGCACACTATAGGGCTGGCCAGGGTCAAGCCCCAGTTCCTCAAGAGAGAGGTCTACCCAACCCGATTGTTTGTAACGGTAATCGAGATTAACAACGACTAGTATCACATTGGAGAGGTCTTCTGTACACTTGCTGTAGCAAATGAGCTGGTCGTTATCTATTGAATGGAAACGCAGGCTCCAGTCACTCTGAAGGGCCGGGTTTTCCCTGCGGATGCGATTTACCCGGGCAATAAGATCCCTCAGACTTTTGGGGCTCTCGATATCCCACTGCTTTAGCTCATATTTTTCTGAGTCCAGATATTCTTCGCTTTCCTTGTCTTTCCGGCGATTTTCACAGAGTTCAAAGGCAGGACCATAAATCCCATAATTAGCTCCAAGGGTGCCCGTTAGTACCAGCCGTGCCATAAACGCTGGCCGCCCACCATCTCTAAGATAATCGTTCAAAATATCTGGCGTGTTGGGCCACAGGTTAGGGCGAAAGAACTCCCGCACATCAGTCTGAGTGAGCTCGGTAAAGTACTGGGTGAGTTCCCACTTAACATTGCGCCAGGTGAAATAGGTGTAAGACTGGGTGAAGCCCAGCTTGGCTAGCCGATACATAATCTTGGGTCGAGTGAAGGCCTCGGATAAGAAGATAACCTCAGGGTAATCGGCTTTGACCTCACTAATCAGCCACTCCCAAAAGGCGAAGGGCTTGGTGTGGGGATTGTCCACCCGGAAGATGCGCACTCCCTGCTCTATCCAGAAAAGGACAATGCTCTTAAGTTCCTTCCAGAGTTCCTGCCAGTTCTCGGTTTCGAAGTTCAGAGGGTAGATGTCTTGGTACTTCTTGGGTGGATTTTCGGCATATTGCACTGTGCCGTCGGGACGCCACCGGAACCATTCTGGATGTTCCTTGACATAGGGATGGTCAGGCGAGCACTGGAAAGCTAGATCGAGGGCTACTTCAATACCATGTTCTCGGGCCTTAGTCATGAATCTCCTGAAGTCTTCTAAAGTGCCGAGCTGAGGATGAAGCGCCTTGTGTCCTCCCTCCTGCGAGCCGATGGCCCAGGGTGTCCCAGGGTCACTGGGCTTGGTGGTAGGGGCATTATTCTTCCCCTTCCGGCTTGTATAGCCAATCGGGTGGATCGGCGGAAAGTATAACACATCAAAACCCATCTGCGAGATATAGGGAAGGCGCATCTCGCAGTCCTTAAAGGTGCCATAGTGACTAGGCTTGGACATGCAGGAACGGAACGCGGGAACATCTCGTACCAAGTGCTGAAACGTGCCTTTTCACGGTCAACCACTACCACCAACTCTTTGGAGTAAGCACTGGCAAACTGCCGATCCGAGTATTTGTTCATAGCTTTCGTTACCTTTTGGCTTAATGCCAGCTTAGCTTTGGCCGATGTAGAGGCCTCCCTCGAACGCAAGGTTTCTACCCAGCCTCGTATCGTTCCTGTCTCTCTCTTAATAGCGCTATGACTCGCTTCCTCAATGAGCTGAGCCCCTTCCAGAAAGTCAACGGAGACGTCTTGCTTTGCCTCGACCTTTTTTGCCAGGTTCTGTTGCCAAGTCCTAAAGCTGTCGACCCACGCTGTGATTGTGTATTGATACTGCCCCAGTTCGCTGACCACAAAGGAACCACGCCAGCGGTCATTGACTAGAAACTCCATGGGTATCTCAATCCAATCGGGGTTACCTTCCTTACGATACAAGAGGGCAGCAGATAAAACATCATGCCCATCGGCGAAAATATCAGCCTCTACGACCACCTTGTCGCCAATGGTTCGTTTAATGGGGAAGCGCCCACCGTCAATCTCGGGGGTTACCCCTTCAATAACTATTCGAGTCCTGCTTCCTTCATGCTCTATCATTTTAGATAATTTCATTCTCATTCATTTAGCTCTTTCTTACCAGGCATTTTATTCACGTTTGGGTACATTATATCCTATTTGTCGTTGGTTAGTAATGCGAAAAATATTGCTATCAAGTAATACTATACATACCACAGCGCCCGAATGTTACTGAATTGCATTTTGTCACATTCGCATAACATGGGAGCCTGTCGAAAAACTTAACCTCTAGCTTTGAACTGTTCAGACGGCTAGCTTCGAAAAGGTTCCAATTGGGAGGTTTTTCGACAGGCTCATGGATTATACGCTACAAGCTGAGGCAAAGCGTGGCTAGGCATTGTGGGCAGACCGATTTGAGTCCCCACTTACAGGAGAGAAGATGTGGTTTTAGGGCATTCCACGTTCGATGAGTTGGCATATGCTGACGTAAGGTAGGAACATCATGAGATGATAGCTGACGCAGAGATTTCCACAGAAATTCCGAACATTCATAAAGTAAAAATATACATTCGCCATAATTGCCAAGGACAAATTCTTGCTTGAATTTTAGCAGGTTGGTAAAGCACCTACTGTAAAGATTAAGATATAAGGTCTCTCGCCCGCCTCAATGCAACCGTTGAAATTGTAGCCATCGTGTCACTGATTGTCACAGACTAATAGTCCCGTGCCTGAGACTATTATAAGCTAGGAACGGAAAGGCGCACAAGGTGCAGCACCACTAAAACGCACTCAGAGCTTTCCGCTGCCAAATAAGATGTCCCCGGTACCCAATTCGCCCTTTTGTTTAACCCTGGTCACTCTACTAATCATTGGTTACCCCCTGTTGTTCCAGATACTAATTGCAATTTTTCATGTCAATTCTTTGGTAGTCTGACACAGTTCCGCAATACAGCCATCCTGATTAGGTTGCTTCATACAGGGCTCAGAGCCTCCCTAGCTCATAGCAGCCGACAAGGCCAATCTCCTGTGCATATCGAACTTGCTTGGAAGGATCAATTCCGTTCATTTCCTCGAAGACTCTTGGCTTCACCTCATTTATGAGTTCCAGCGACGCTCTATCTATGGCTGCTAGCTCATTGGATGCCAGATAGCCTATGTCGGGGCAGATTATGGGATCGGGGTGGGGATCGCAGTCGCAGCTGCGAGTTATATTCACCAGAGCATTTATGTAGAGGACCCTCTTCCCCCAGATGCATGCCTTGGCTGCCAGTGCCAGCCCTTTTTGAAAATCCATGATCTCATATCTCAAAGCACCACTAGTGCAGGCGGATACGCATTTCCCGCAACCTTCGCAAGCGATGCTATCGTATCTCCAGTCTAAATCCACGGTTATGGCATGGGAAGGGCAGACTTCAGCACAGGAGCCACAGAGATCACACTTCTCCACTGAAAGCCTGGGAATACTCATGTGGTGGATCATTCGCTTCGTGCCTTTAGTCACCCCACCCATTCCCAAGTTCTTTATAGCTCCTCCGAATCCAGCCTGGATGTGTCCTTTGACATGAGACATGACTACGAGGTGGGTGTTTTCATGTATATCCTTCGCCACTTCAAAGCTATGGCCACATTCGACCACCTTTACTCCTTCCTCACCGATAACCAATTCACAGCCGATCTCGTCACCCCCGAAGCCATGCCTGTAAGCCACCCTACTATATCCATCCATTGTAGACCTGGGTCCTGGGTAAACCACGGTGGTATCGAACAGAAATGGTTCCGCACCTACATCCTTCAGCCTTCCTACCATCAACTTTACAATGGAGGGGGAAATGTAGTACCTATTACCTGGCTCCCCCATATGAAGCTTGATTGGAACCCTCACCCCTCCAAAGTCCTTGATACCAAGCAGGTCAAGAGCGCTTAGGAGCTTCTCCGCCTCGGTGAAAAAATAGACCTCAGCCATATCAGCACTATTATCAAGCCGTGGACTCCTGTTTGCAACCGTTGCCCTTTTCTGCAGTTAGAGCGTATAATCTGTCTTTTGTAGCGGGGGTAAATTGCACATTGCGCTATTTCGTGAAATCACGTGACAAAATGGACTTTTGTACAACTACGCTAACCTGGTTCTTTTGTGCGAGATTCGATTTTATACTGAACTCAATATGCCCGGCAATTCGGAGAGGCTCTTTATTATAAAGTCGGGCTTCTCGTCTTCGCTGCCTACTGTTTCCTCGCAGCGGTCATTCCACCTAAACCACACGCTTTTCATACCAATTCTGTTTGCCCCCATAATATCTGCGTCAATCCTGTTACCAACCATAACTGCATTCTCGGCTTCAACCCCTAGCTTATCTAATGCTACTTGGGAAACCTGCTTATCCGGCTTTTCGATGCCCACCTCCTCAGAGATTACTATCACGTCAAAATAATCCTCTAGGCCACAAGTGGCTATTATATTTAGGTGACAGCGAATCCTATCCCATATCAGAACTTACGTATATTCAGGCGATCTAACGGAGAGAATCTTTGATGCTGTATCGCTACGTGGTTTGATGCCAGGTTCACATAGTGCCGTACCATCTCCAGTGTGGAGTGTCCTAAAATTTGCTGCAATGTAAATACATCTCCGCCGTTAATTAGAAACCTGGTGGCAAACTGCGGAACATCGTTGTGAGCATCCTCTCCTACCTGATAACCAGCAGCTTTCTAAAAACCTTTGGGTCATAATAGAAATTCTCGGTAATTCTTGGCAGGCTAGAAAGAACCCATTGGGTATCGTAATCTCTGGACAAAAGACAGGGTAGTAGAATCTAATGGCTTGAAAACAAGGTCAATATTATGACATGAGATTCCCATCCCCAAGTTGCTATGGCGGGTGACAAACCGAACATGTCAATTTGATAGCTCATCGACCGATGTATTTCCGACGAATCATGTCGTCGGATAACCCGTCGGATAAGCTGTCGGATATAAACTATGAAATACCTTGGCACCTATAAAATTAGGACCGTAAAACAGTAAACCCCAAACTACAACCACATTCCGCACGCCCTAAGTTGTTCAATATTGATTACTTTTCAAGCGGAGTTTTTCGTTCTACACCCGGCATTAGAGCATAGATGCGATGCCGAACGCACTCCGCATTGCCTTTTGCACATTGCCCACGACGTTGCAATCGCCAATTATAAAGAGTCTATCGGCTGACCCGACAAACTTTAGCGCCAAGTCATTATTGGGCTTCATACCCACGGCGATAACCACGCTGCCAGCTTCGATGGTATGCTCGGCGCCATCGGCGCTTGTATAGGTTACCTTATTCGCTCCGATACTTTTGCAGCGTGCCTTCAAAATATACTTGAAGTTTGGCAGCTTCTCCCATGCTTCCTTGAACATGTTGTAGAAATGTTCGGGCGGAGCATTGGGCGCGAGCATATCCAGCATTTCGATCAGAGTAACATCGTGTCCCTTCTCGGCTAGATGCATCCCGGTTTCTACCCCGACTTCTCCGCCACCGATAATCACAACCTTCTTCGCCAGAGCATCATCGTTTTCGTAAACGTCTTGGGCAAACATTACATTCTTGCCGTCCACGCCGGGAACTCGGGGAACAATCGGCTCTGAACCTACGGCGACGAGGACCGCATCGTATTCCTCTTTTTTAAGCATTTCAGCAGTTGCCTCTGTATTCAGAAGGACTTTGACGTTTGCTTTTCCAACCTGGCGGACGAGGTAGTTTTTAAAATCTCTCTGAGGCCATTTGAAGGAAACGCTGTCGGTTGTCTTGAGGAGTCCCCCCAGGGCATCGCTTTTTTCGTACAGCGTTACATCGTGCCCTCTACCCGCCGCTATCAAGGCTGCTTCTATACCCGCCGGCCCGCCGCCTATTATCGCGACCTTCTTTTTATCAGTGGGAGGCTGAATCATTCTTTCAATCTTATGTTCCAAACCCCAGGTAGGATTGACGGAGCAGACGCTATTGGGCGGGTCGGCGAGGCTACCCATCAGACACATGTTACACCTGATGCATGGCACTACATCCTCGTTTCTGCCCTCGTATGCCAATCGGCCGTAATCCGGGTTGCTTATCCAGCCTCTGGCCATGGCAATGAAATCCGCTTTCCCGGAAGCGATGACGTCCTCGGAAATATCCAGGTCCAGATATCCGCTAACGGTGGCAACTGCAATGCCGGCGCCGCTCTTTTTAATGGCTTCCGCCATAGGTAGAAAAGGCGTGCGCTCAGGGTTATAGCCAGTGGGATGGCCCGAGTCAATCTCGCTCGCTCGTATCTGAAGCATGTCGATGTGGCCGGCAAACATCTTGGCCAGCTCTATGGTTTCCTCCAGAGTTCGTCCGCCTGGTGGTTCGCAGCCGCTTAGACTGGCCTCAATTAGAAAATCCTTTCCGCATTTTTGCTTGATTCGGTCAGCAACCATCAGCGGAAAACGAGCCTGATTTCCCAGGCCTCCGCCGTATTGGTCAGTCCTCTTGTTGGTGAGCGGAGACAGGAATCTCCCCAGTATAGTGAACCGGTAAGCCATGTGCAGATATACCATATCAAAGCCCATCGCTTTCATCATAGCTGCTTGACGTACAAAATCTTCGGCGACTTCGTCCAGTAAATCCGCGGGGATTTCTTCGCGTAGCCTGGGGGTAGTGCCTAGAACTGGGGCTAAAGAGGGGATCCCGGTACTGACGTCGTATTTAACCGGTACGTATCCGCCGATTTGCATGGACGCCTTGGCGCCGTAGAAATGAATGGTTTCGGTCAGCTGGGCGAGATAATGCTGGCAATGAGCATCGTATATATCAAAGCTACCCGGGAGTATAGTCTCTGAAGAATACGACTCTAACTCCTTATCGGGTATGATGTGCGGCATGCCGACTCCTCCGCAGGTGACCAGGGCGGCGCCGTTTTTGGCTTTATTGGCATAATGGGTTATCAGTGCCTCAGTAGGATATGGTTCGGAGCCCTGGACAAAGCGGGGAGAGCTCCGCGACGCGATCAACCTGTTTTTAAAAACGATATTGCCTACTTTCATCGGTGACAACAGATTTTGATATTTTTTAGACATGGCAATTCCTCCTTAGTTTGTTTGCTATCAATAGGCATCTACTATAGTGTTAATTCCCGATTTAAGTCAAGCTAGGCAGATGCAATTTAGATTCTTACCACTTTTGACAAGTTAGTTTCCTTTCGTTTCATGATCTCTACAATCAATCCTATTGATAACAGGCAACTTCAACCGCTTTGAGCTTAAATATCACAAGTACTCAAATTGTAACATTCATTTCGAGTAAGAAAAAGATCTTTTTTAGTGCCTTAGCGAGTTCGTCTGTCAATGGAACAGTCCTGTCACGGCTTCCCTTGCCTCTGAGCCTTATTGCTTTTGTTCCGATATGCCTTATCCGCAAACCTATTACTTCCTCACGCCTCAGCCCCGCATCAGTCATTAGCCGTAGGATAAGTTGGTCTTTTGGTTTGTCCTGTGATAGCTCAAGCATATTGGCAACAATTTCAGGCTCGATGTATTCTGGTACATGGTGCGGAAGCCTAATCGGGAAAATCGATTGCTCGCCATGCCAAGCATGGAAACCCCGTAAAGCTGCCCGGTAAAGCCGTAATGATGATGGGGTAAAGCCTTGCTTGCGGAGATGGGCCAGAAATTGTCTCGATGTGTCCACTGTTGGCGTAGCACCATTTAAGGCTCTCTGATACTGTAGCAATATCCCGCGATAGCGGTAGGCAGTTCTTTTGGTTAACGAGTGTTGAAACAGTCCGACCTTTTCGTAGATGGCTAGTTCGCCCTGCAGTGGCTAGGTTAGTTGAAAACGCAGTCGTGATTTTGTTCTCGGTTTAATTTTTGGCATCTCCCCCTCTAAGGGATAAATTAGAATGCCCCCAAGCGAATTCGAATCGCTGTTACCGGCTTGAAAGGCCGATGTCCTAGGCCTCTAGACGATGGGGGCACACCATAAAAGTATAGCAGAGACACAGCCAATGGACAAGGCGGGAAGCAGACATTTGACACCTGGCTACGGCAATTGGTAGAATATATTGTTTATTCAGGAGGAAAGAAATTTACGCTATTATTGAAACTGGCGGTAAACAATACACGGTAACCCCTGGTCAGACTATAGATGTGGAGCGCCTGGATGCGGCTGAGGGTGCTAAAGTTAACCTGGACAGGGTATTGCTTGTTGCTGATGGCGACAAGGTAACTGTAGGCACACCCACTGTTGACGGGGCAAAGGTAGTTGCTACCTCGCAAGGGGAAGGCAAGGGTAAAAAGATTATCGTTTTAAAATATAAGCCCAAGGTGCGTTACCACAAGAAGACAGGACACCGTCAGCTTTATACCAGGTTGACTATTGACAAAATAGTCGCACCGAAAGGGGTGAAGCAAAGTGGCGCATAAGAAGGGGGGTGGCTCCACCCGCTACGGTCGGGATAGCCAAGCCAAACGGCTCGGCGTAAAAAGATTTGCTGGACAGAGAGTAAATGCTGGAACTATTTTGGTTCGACAACGGGGCACACGTATTCACCCCGGCAACAACGTAGGTGTGGGCAAGGATTACACCCTTTTCGCTCTGATTGATGGCGTGGTTAAATTCGAGCCTACCAGCAACAATAGGAGGAAGGTTAGCGTTTACGCTAGCTAAATGGCGTGAAGGACAAGATTCATCCCGAGTATTATAATGATGCCAAGGTAATTTGCTCCTGTGGTAATACCTTTATTATCGGCTCCACCAAGAAGACACTAAAGGTTGAGCTGTGCAGTAAATGCCACCCATTCTTCACCGGGGAGCGCAGGATAGTAGATACTGAGGGGCGGGTGGAGCGGTTTAAACGGCGCTATAAGATGCAAGGCTAAACAGGTATACTTGTGGAAGGAAGGAGCGGGGTTACCAGACCGCTCCTTTTTGTTTATTAATTATGGCCAAGAGACTTCGTTACGGAGGGCAGGCAGTTATTGAGGGGGTGATGATGCGGGGGCAGAAGACTGTAGTAACTGCAGTGCGCCGACCGAGTGGTGAGCTGGCTCTAGACACCCAACCGCTAGCTACTATCTATACTGGACGAATGAGAAAAGCCCCGTTAATCCGGGGCATTATCGTCTTGATTGAGACTCTGGCTCTAGGTATTAAGACCCTGCTCTACTCGGCTAATGTATCCCTAGAGGAGGAAGAGGAGAAGGTTTCGGGGGGGTTAGCTTGGGTCATGGTTGCTATCTCCGTAGCCCTGGTTGTAGCTCTCTTCTTTATAGCCCCTCTTTTCCTCACCAAGTTACTTGACCCTTATATCAATTCTTCTCTGGTATTTCACCTGATAGAGGGATGCTTTCGGCTGGCTATTTTCATCGCTTACCTTAAGGTAATGACACTATTTCCTGACATTAGGCGCGTTTTTGCTTATCATGGTGCCGAGCACAAGGCGATAAATGCCTATGAGGATGGCGCTCCCCTGGAGGTAGAGGCAGCCAGAGGATATAGCACCGCTCACAGGCGTTGTGGCACCAGCTTTCTGTTTGTAGTTGTGATTATAGCCATTGTGGTCTTTGCCCTCATTGGCTTGCCTTCGGTATGGCTGATGCTGCTGGCTCGAATTATCCTCATCCCGGTTATTGCCGCCCTAGGCTATGAGATTATTTACTTTGGAGCCGCCCATAGTAATAATGCTGTAGTCAGGGCTATTATGGCTCCTGGACTGCTGCTACAGTCACTGACCACCAGAGAACCCGATGATAGCCAGCTTGAGGTTGCCTTATCAGCATTAAAGAGGCTGGTTGAAGTTGACCAGCTTGAGGAGACGGCTTAGGCTTCCTATTGCTGGCTTGCCTCTACATCCTATTCCGTCAGTTGTTGAAAGAAACAGGTCTTATTACCGGTGTGACATATCGGACCGGTGGGCTGCCCCTTAACCAGAATGGTATCGCTATCACAATCCTTCCATATTGAGCGTACCTTGATGCGGTTGCCTGAGGTCTCCCCCTTATGCCACAACTCCTGTCGGCTACGGCTGTAAAACCACACCTCGCCACTGGACAAGGTTCGGCGCAGTGCTTCTCGGTCCATATAGCCCAGCATCAGCACCTCGCCAGTATCGGCATCCTGGGCTATCGCCGGGATGAGCCCCTTTTCATTAAACTTTAGATTCTCCAGCAACCTTACCCCCTTTATCCCTCTTCAAAGAGGGAAGCATAAGCTTGAAGGCCACCAAAAAAATACCATTAATAAGGGTGTTTCTTATATTCGGCTAGCTGCGGCTAGGGCTTGTTTCAGGTTGATGTCTCCGGTATAGAGTGCCTTGCCTACTATGGCACCTTCCACCCCAAGCTTTTTCAGCATACTGAGGTGATTTAGCGATGAAATGCCACCGGCAGCAATGATGGGCCGCCCAATGGCAGTAATTAGCTCATCGATAGCAGCAAAATTTGGCTCAGTAAGGGTACCATCACGACTAATATCAGTGTAGATAAAACGCTTTACCCCAAGCCGGGTCATTGATTTAGCGAATTCTATAAC
>SMTZ1_10001996_pt1 | contig 32405 bp, 36 predicted proteins | sample DeeMarSWOR136_30_FD_25667 | JGI IMG/M metagenome (IMG submission 25667) | reverse complement strand
AGACGTCGATAGGCAACTTCTACACGAAGAACACGCTTCTGGTGGACAGGGAGCCCATCGACGGCGAGACTTCCGTGAGGTTCAAGTCCTTCGGTGAGCAGAGCTGGTCCCACGAGACGGGTTCCCTGGTCAGGATGATGGCGATGAGGTGGAGCACCTCCCGGGAGAGGGCCGGCCTGGCGCGGGCGCGGGCTAGCCTCTCTCGATCCTCTCCACCCTTCCGTCCCTCATCCAGACGATGCGGTCGCTCGCCTTGATCATCTTGAGGTCGTGCGTGGCGGCTATTAGCGTCATTCCCCGGGTCTTGTTCAGCCCGTGGAGGAGGTCGATGATCTCCATCCCCGTGTTCAGATCGAGGTTGCCCGTCGGCTCATCAGCCAGTATGATGGCTGGGTCGTTCGCCATGGCCCGCGCGATGGCGACCCTCTGCTGCTGACCGGCGGACAGCTCCGTGGGCCTGTGGTGGGTCCTCTCCCCGAGGCCGACGGAGGCGAGGAGCTTCTCCGCTGTTTCGAGCCCCTCGTCCCTGGGGACGCCCGCGAAGACGGTGGGCAGGGCAACGTTCTCCACGGCTGTGAGGACCTGGATCAGGTTGAAGGTCTGGAATATGTAGCCTATCTTTCGGCACCTGAGCCACGCCAGCTCGTAGGCGTCCAGCTTGGAGATGTCGACGCCGTCGATGTAGACCCTGCCGTTGGTCGGCTTGTCTAGGCCTCCTATCATGTTGAAGAGTGTCGTCTTCCCGGAGCCGGAGGGGCCCACGATGGAGACGTACTCCCCTCTCCCGATCTCTAGGTCGACGCCGTCCAGGGCCTTTATCGTGACCCCGCCCATCTCGTAGTATCGCGCCAGTTCACGCATCTCTATTATCGTGTCAAAGCTCATAGCTCAGTGCCTCCACAGGGTTCAACCTGGCGGCCCGGAAGGCCGGGTAGACCGTGGCGGTCATGCTCAGCACTATGGAGAGGATCGTTGACCCTCCCAGGAATAATAGGTACTCGGTTGCTGGGACCATGGCGACTATGCCGAAACCCGTGGTGAAACCCGCCGAGAGCAGCGCTCCCAGGACGCCTAGGAGGAAACCCGCGACGCCTCCGATGGCCCCTTGGACGAAGGCTTCCACCAGGAAGAGGAGGAGGATGTGCCTGTCCAGGGCCCCGATGCACTTCATGGTGCCTATCTCCCTGTACCTCTCATAGACAGCGATCAGCATCGCGTTCGTGATCCCCACCACCGAGACGGCCAGTGCCACGAACATGAGCCAGTACTGGTAGGTCTCGACGCCGAGGCGCTCACCGCCGGCGAGGGCGTAGGCCCTGTAGAAGGCGTCGGTGAGCAGGAGCGTCGAGAGGAAGGCTATGCTGAGGGAGATGGAGGCCATGTTGATGATGGTCCGGTTGAATCGGCGCTTGATGTAGTCGTACCCAAGCCTGAAGGCGTCGCCCAAAGTGAACTTGATCCGACCGGAGGCCTCGCTTAAACCCATTATTCCTCATCTATCAACCTTCATGCTGGTAATGAACTTTTGGATCATAGAAATTCTGTGGGCCCTATTGTACTCAAATGATCGATTGATCAACGTGGAGGTTCTGGTCTTCGTATCGGGTCAGTGGGGCTCGTCCTCGTTCCACGTCCTGTCCCAGTCTTCGTCGTCGTAGTCCCAGCTCTCATCCAGGCTGCCGTCCTGCCAGCCCTTGCAGTCGTAGCAGAGCTTTCTCTGGACGTCCCCGCACTCGCTGCAGAACTTGGCCTCGCATTCCGAGCAGACGTGGACCTCGACGACCTCCAACCCGCATATCTCGCAGACGGGCATCTTAGACCCCCAATTTCAATGGGGAGAAGCTAAACCACTTATAAACTTATTGAAGCCGCGGCGGGGGTCCTCTTGCTTTGTCTCTTGATGTCCGATTCATCTGCAGAGAGCTTCCCTGACAAACTCGAAGTCGAGGTTCCCCCCGCTCACCACCACAGCCGTCCTGCGATCTCTGAACCTCTGCCTGTCCTCCATGATCGCCGCGACGCCGACCGCGCCGGCTCCCTCCGCAACCTGACGCTGCCTCTGGATCAGGTCCGCTATGGCTTCCACTATTGTGTCCTCCTGGACCAGTATGAAGTCGTCGACGTGCTCCCTGCACATCTCGAAGGTGACAGAGCCCTCCTCTATCCCCCCGTGGAGCCCCTCTGCCACCGACTCCTCCATCTCTATGTCCACAATGCGCCCGCGCCTGATGCTCTCGTACATGACGGGGGACGCGACTGACTGTACTCCCAGGACCTCGATACCCTCATCGATCGCCTTGACCGCGCAGCCCATGCCCGAGACGAGGCCTCCTCCCCCCACGGGCACCAGGATAGTGTCCAGATCAGGGTTTGATTCGAGGATCTCGAGGCCTATTGTCCCCTGTCCAGCTATGACCTGGGGGTCGTTGTAGGCTGAGACGAAGGTCTTCCCCTCCTCAGCCTCCATCCCCCGGGCCATCCTCTCGGCCTCCATGTACTCCTCGCCGTGGACTATCAGCTCGACTCCGTAGCTCTCTATCGCCTCTATCTTCACCCGAGGAGTGTTGGAGGGGACGACTATGGTGGCGTCGATACACAGCATCCGGGCCGCGTGGCCTACCCCCTGGGCGTGGTTGCCCGATGAGGCCGCCACGACTCCCCTCCTCCTCTCCTCGCCAGTCAGCTGCAGGAGCTTGTTCAGCGCTCCCCTGATCTTGAAGGAGCCCGTGAGCTGCTGGTTCTCTAGCTTCAGCCACACCTCGCCATCGCACAGCTCGCTTAGGTAGGTTGAGAGCTCCAACGGCGTCTCCCTGACGAGGCCCTTGATGCGACTGCGTGCCCTATAGATCTCCCTGAGATCCATCTCCCCTCCTCCTAACAGTAGATAGTTTTCAATGGCTTATGGTCTTTTATGCCTACACTCGTTCAGAAAAAGGTGGTTTTGAGGGCTTGGAGGGCTTGGCTCTCACTTGGTCGTGATGGTGTACATGCACCCCAGTCCTGCCAGGCCCTCGTCTATCTTGCCGATGAGGTCGTTCAAGTTGGCCTGGCCCGGCTTCTCGTACCACTCGAAGAAGAAGTCGTAGTCACCCAGGACCTTCCCCGACTTGCTTATGATGCTGTTGCAGCGCTCCGTGGTTATCGGTATCCCCGACGACTCGAAGTACCCCTGCACCCAGGTGGTGGTGACGGGGCTGGGCGTGCTCACGGCCCGCCTGGGTGCGACGTCCATACCTATGTCGCGGGCTAGTTGGGGGGAGATGTCCTTCAGGATGATCCTGTCCATGACGCAGACCTCCGGCATCTCCACGGCGACTCTCTCCAGGGCCTTGATCGCCCTGTTCACCGGGGGGCCATAGATCTTGATGTAGCTCCTCAACTCCAGAAACCTCAAATATCCACTTCAGCCGGGGATTGAAAAACCTTTCACAGATGAGAGAGTCCGTTGTACGGCGGATCCGCGGGGCCATGAAACGATTAAATTGACCTCCAGCCGTATCTATATCTCAAGCCCCCTTCGGTGAAATGTCTTGAGACATGTCCTCATCGACACGGACCCGGGCGTGGATGACGCTCTCGCCCTCATCCTTGCCCTGTCCTCCTCTGAGCTCCGGGTGGAGGCCTTGACTACTGTCGCCGGGAACGTCAGCCTAGAGAAGGCAAGCTCGAACGCACTGAGGCTCATTGAGTACATGGGGGCCAAGGATGTCCCCGTCGCGGCCGGAGCCGCGAAGCCGCTCATGAGGGATGCCAGGAGCGCCACGGACATCCACGGTGAGTCTGGCCTCGGAGGCGCCGACCTACTCGAGCCTAGGTGGAGGCTGGACCCCAGGTCGGCCGTTGAACTGATCCTGGACAAGGTGGAGGAGCTGGGAGGCGGCCTCACAATCATTACCATAGGCCCCCTGACCAACATCGCCTTGGCCATTCTCACCAGGCCAGCGATCGCCGAGGAGGTGGAGGGGCTCGTCGTCATGGGCGGCGCTTTCGGGCTCACCCCTTTTGGACATGGCAATGTGACTCCGGTGGCCGAGTTCAACGTCTGGCACGACCCCGAGGCGGCGAAGATCGTCTTCGACTCCGGCGTGCCAATTACCGCCGTCGGATTGGACGTGACAACAAGCCCCGGCAACCGCCTCACGTCAACGGACCTCAGGAGAATGGAGTCCCTGAGCACCGAGAGAAGCCGACTCGTGGCTGACCTGTGCAGGGACCTAATAGAGAGGTTCAACGGTCTTAGCCTCCACGACCCCCTGGCACTGGGAGTCGCCATCGACCGGAGCCTGGTGGAGACCAAGAGGTTCAGAGTGGAGGTGGAGACGATGAGTGACCTAACCCGGGGAATGACCGTGATCGACAGGAGGCAGCGCCACCATGTTGAATTCCCCAAAGCCAACATCGATATCTGCGCCTCACTGGACGCGGAGCGCTTCAAGGGGCTCTTCATGGAGAGGGTGGTGGGAGGGGGGGCGTAGATGGCCGACGTGGTGTGCTGCGGGGCGATCAACTGGGACATAAACCTCTTCAGCGAGAGGCTGCCCCGGACCGGCGAGGAGATCCCCGTCCAGGAGATTCAGAGGGTCTCCGGGGGGACGGCCGCAAACGTCTCTGTGGCAGCGGCTCGCATCCTGGGCCCCGGCAGGGTCGCCTTCATCGGTGCTCTGGGCGACGACGACGTGGCCGATAAGCAGATCGAGATCCTCGTGGAGGAGGGGGTGGACCACTCGGGGGTACTCAGGGTGCGGGGTGAGGAGTCAGGCCAGGCCTACATCACAATAGGCGCTGACGGGGAGAACGAGATACACACTTATTTCGGCGCCAACCTCTGCCTCACACGCCAGTGCCTGAACGAACCAGAGAGGATGAGACTAATAGAGGGAGCGAAAGTGGTGGTCGTCATGGATCCCCCCCTTGAGACGGCAGAGGGGCTGGCGGAAATCTCCAGTAAAAGAGGGGCGACCGTCGTCTGGGATCCCGGGGTCTACGCGGAGTTCGGGGTGGAGGCCCTCTCACCGATTCTCCAGTACGTCGACTACTTCATACTCAACCACTTGGAGTTCGAGAGCTTCTTAGGAACGAGCGACCCGAAAGATGTGGAAGCTCTCCTCAACGAGGAGAAGAGAGGCATCAAGGCGATAATCAAGCGAGGCAGCGAGGGCTGCATTCTTTGCAGTGGCAGGCCTGAGGCAATAATCCAGGTGGGGGCCGCGCCCATGACTGAGCTGGGCCTTCAGGTAGTGAACACAGTGGGCTGCGGCGACGCCTTCATCGGCGCCTTCGCCTCGGCCAAGGTGGATGGCCTCGACGACATGGCCGCCCTCAGGAGAGGCTGCGCGGCGGGGTCGTTCAAGGCCACAAGGAAGGAGACGAGAGGGGGGCCTACGGCCAGAGAGCTTGACGAGCTCATGCGCAGATGGGACTCCCTCTGATGCTGACTAACGGCGTTGTTGAACTCACGAGGAAGTCCGTGTTTCTAAGCTGATTACTTGGCAGGATCGATGGAACCAGCTAATGTTGGCATGTGGCATTCAATGAGGGGGAGCAAGGTGGAGGTCCATATTGAGGTAGTCGGCATGGTCTTCCTCAACGTGACCAGTTAGGGGCACCAGTAAGCTTAATAGAAATGGTGTTCGCGGGTGGAAGCATGAAGCATTTCGATTACGAGAGCGTGAAGGCCGAGGAAGTACCAGCCCCCGCGAAGGGCGTGAAGGTCAGGTGGCTAATAGACGAGAAGATCGGGGCCCCGAACTTCGCTATGAGGAGGTTCACATTGGAGCCCGGGGGCTATACGCCTCGCCACTCCCATCCCTGGGAGCACGAGGTCTTCATTCTCTCTGGGACCGGCGTCGTCCTAGGCGAGGGGGGCGAGGAGCCCGTTAAGCCGGGGGAAGTGGTCTTCATGCCCCCCGACGAGGAGCACCAGTTCAGGAACACAGGCGACCAGGAGTTGGCCTTCCTCTGCCTCATCCCGCTGCAGAAGTAGCCACATAAGCACATTGTAAAGGAAGATCAGTTCTTAGGAACCTTTTTTACGATCTCCCCACTTGAATTTCTCCAATAGGTGAAGAAGATGAGCGTCTCCTGTACCAATATAGAAGCAAACCTCGCCACCTGCGCCTGCGCCTCACAGACTTGCGAGAGGAGGGGAAAGTGCTGCGAGTGCGTGAGGAACCACAAAGCCCACGGCAACCTGCCAGCATGCCTCAGACCAACTGAGACCCATTGATATTCTGAGTTTACTCTCTCCCGTCGTAAATACTTAATTTGTATCACGGGGGATCATGCGTGAAGGTTGATTGACAGCCATGGAGGTAAGAACGGTCTATTTCGAGAAGCCCGGGAAGGAGAACACGGACGAGACCCTGAGGCTCGCCAGGGAGAGGGCGGAGCAGCTCGGTATCAGGAACGTGGTAGTGGCCTCCTACACGGGCTACACGGCCCTAAAGGCCATCAATGTGTTCAGGGGGTTCAACCTGGTAATAGTGGCCGGGGTCTTCGGGTTCAGGGAGCCCAACCAGGACCGACTGCCCCCCGAAGCCAAGGAGGCCATCGAGGCCGGCGGCGGGAGAATCGTCAGGGCGGCCCACGCCTTCGGCACCCTGGGGAGGGCGGTTAACAGGAGGTTCGGCGTCATCCAGGTGGACGAGATAATAGCCCACGTCCTGCGCCTCTTCGGCCAGGGAGTTAAGGTGGGCTGTGAGGTCGCCTGCATGGCTGTGGACGCCGGCACCGTACGTACAGACGAAGAGACAATCGCCATCGGTGGTAGCGGAGGAGGGGCCGACACTGCCATAGTACTCAGACCCAGCAACACCCACACCTTCTTCGACATGAGGATACTGGAGATAGTCTGCAAGCCCCGGGGCTGAGCCCCCAAGAATCCCTTCAACCTATTTTTACTGGGTGTTAGCGGATTCGACGTTGCACTCTGTGATGTACTGGGAGATCCCCGTATGGATCGCAATGCTCACCGTTGTCCCTATGTCTTCCACCCCGACGTTGTCGGGCCCTTTGATGTAGATGAGCAGGTCTGAGCCCGAGGCCAGCGGAATGTCGGAGGAGGCCTGAGTGAAGCTCCTGCCGTCGATGCTCACAGTCGCCCCCGAGAGATTGGAGTAGGAGGTGACGTTGAGGTCCCCGCTCACGACGTTCCCGGATGGCACCCGGAAGAAGTAGACCTCGCTCCAGGCCTCCTCAACGCCCCTGACCTGGATCTTGTCGATTAGTATGCCCCTTCCCCCCAGGTTCTGGACCATGAAGGCTCCCACGGCGCCCGTGCTGTTCACCCAGATGTGCTCCTTTAAGGGTCTAACCTCCTCCGTCTGGATCCTCGCCGAGATCAGGTTGACCGAGTAGTAGACCGCCACTCCGGATATCAGCACAGAGGCGACTAGGAGGAGCAGCGTTGTGATCACCTGAGCCAGACCCCTCCTTCTATATCCCGAGGACAATATGAATTCAGATCAGTGATCCATATCTGAGGCCTATATCGATGTGTTTGTAGCAGCGATCTACACCGGTGATACATGTAATTGATACTCGTTCAGTGTAGCCCGCTAGGCCTCGGCCATAATGACATATTAGTCAGCCTTCCCACTTCTCTATCGGTGGATGAAGTTATGAAATGCTCAGTGTGCGGAAACGAGGTCTCCGATGACGACAAGTTCTGCTCTACCTGCGGGGCTGCCGTAGACCCGGAGTCTAGGGGATTCATCATGGCCACCACGCCCACCATCCAAGGGTACAGGATCACGAGGGTCCTGGGAGTGGTGACCGGGCTAACACCGAGGACGAGAGGCGTCTTGGGGAAGTTCGTCGCCGGGATAGAGTCCATGTTCGGCGGCGAGGTGACCTCCTTCACGATGGAGCTGGAGAAGGCCCGGATAGAGGCGATGGACCGGGTGAGGTCGAAGGCGATGAGCATAGGCGCCAATGCCCTCGTAGGCCTCGACATAGAGACCTCGGACCTGGGGCTCCAGGCCGGAATCGTGGTCATCTCGGCAACAGCAACAGCAGTCATCGTGGAACCGGAGACCTAGTAAAAACACCCAAGAATAACTATTCCTAACGTCCTCGTCCAAGGACGTTCAGAACAAGAGACAGAACGGAGAGGATTATAAGCAGCGGCGAGGTGGCGAAGTAGAATCCGTCGCTCTTGTAGACCCAGAGGATGATCCAGGGGACCCTCTCGATGCTGGGTATATACCTCGCGATCACGGGGAGTAGGACGAGTATGACGCCACTCGCTATAAGCAGAAGCCCTAGAAAGGTGAAAGGCCTGTAGTAGGTTTCCACTCGGGTCACCTCTGTATCAGAACCCCCGCTCCGTATATAAGGCCTAGCGGATGAATAGAAATAGTTATAACAGCCCTGGTCATCCCCCATCCAGTGCCTTCGAGGGGTGTGTGGGACACGAGGATAGTCATTCTGGGGCCTCCAGGCTCGGGGAAGGGCACCAACGCCCGGATAATCAGCGGCATATACGGCATACCAGTGATAACGACTGGGGACATGCTGAGGGAGGCCGTCGCCTCCGGCACCGAGAAGGGGAGGACCGCCGGCGCGTACATGGACCGAGGAGAACTCGTCCCCGACGAGATCGTCATAGGCATCGTGGAGGAGAGGCTGGCTAGATCCGACATAGCCAGGGGCTTCATACTCGACGGCTTCCCGAGAAACCTCGCGCAGGCAGAGGCCCTGGACAGGATCCTCGACGACCTGGGAACCGGTCTAACCCACGTCCTGAACATGGTTATCGACAATGAGAAGATAATCAGCAGACTCGTCCTCCGCCGCTCGTGCCCCTACTGCGGCGCCATATACCACCTCAAGAACAAGCCACCAAGGTTGGACGGTATCTGTGACGAGTGCGGCTCGGAGCTGATACAGCGCTCGGACGACAACGCGGAGGTCATGAGGCACAGGCTGGAGGTCTACGAGGAGAAGTCACGCCCCCTACTAAATAGGTACAGAAATCAGGGATTGGTGAGGGATTTGAACGGGGACATGCCGATTGATGCGATACCCGAGGCTGTTCGTCAAGTCCTAGGCGACCCACTAGTTTAGGTCTTGTAGCCTATCTTCCTGAGGAATTCCTTCCTCCACCTGACCCCTTCCTCGTCCTCGACGCCAAGGGGCACCTGGCCATCTATCACCCCGAGAACGCCCCGACCCTGCTCCGTCTCCGCGACTATAACCTCCAGAGGGTTGGCCGTGGCGGCGTATATGGTGCAGACCTCCGGGACTACCTTGAGCTGGTTGAGCACGTTTATGGGGTAGGCCTCCCGCAACAGGATCACAAAGGAGTGGCCGCAGCCGAGCCTCAGAGCGTTCTCCGCCGCCGAGTGCTTGAGACCCTCGTCATTGCCCTCCACCCTCACTAGGCGTTCCCCTGACGACTCGCAGAAGGCCAGGCCGAACTTCACCGAGGACGTCGAGGTGACCATCGCCTCGTAGACGTCCTCCACAGTCTTGATGAAGTGGCTCTGCCCCAGGATGAGGTTGCAGCCCTCGGGGGTCTCCATCCTGACTACCTTGAGCTCCAATTCACGAACCCTGATCGGATCAGGTGCCACGATCTAAATAGGTTTACCATCCCGCTAGGCACGGCACAAACTATATCCACTGAGAGATGCGCTCGCAAGTTTATCTCGTGCCTAGCATCGCCATACATAGGTTTGCTGCGGGCGGAAAGCGTATTAAGGCTCAGCTGGAGCTTCTCCTATTGGGAATGGGCGGAGAGGACTTCCGGCGTGACCCTTTCAATGGGCGCTGGTACAATGTGAGGAGCCCCAGCCTGAGCTGGGGGGACGTCCCCAGCAGCGTCGCCCCCTACGTCCCCTCCCCGTTGGAGGTCGTCCGGAAGATGCTGAAGCTGGCCGAGGCGGGGGAAGACGACGTCGTCTACGACCTGGGCTGCGGGGACGGCCGCATCCTGTTCACCGCCGTGGAGGAGTTCGGGGTGAAGAGAGCCGTGGGATTCGACCTCAACGCCGGCCTCTGCGACGGGGTCAGAGCGAAAGTGTTGGCGAGAGGCCTTGAGGGATCTATAGAGGTCGTCCACGGTAACTTCTTCCTCGCGGACCTCAGCCAGGCAACCCTCGTCACCCTCTACCTCACGACCTCCGGCAACTCCAAGCTGAGGCCGAAGCTGGAGAAGGAGCTGGGGGCGGGGGCGAGGGTGGTGAGCCACGACTTCCCCATCCACAGGTGGGACCCGGACATAGCCGGGCCCCAGGACCACTACACCCTGGGCTCGCACAAGATATACCTCTACGGCATCCCCGAGGCCTACACAAAGGAGAAGGAGCCCCAGAGGACCCCTGAGGAGGCGAGCAGGTGGAAGCGGATAAGGAGCCTATTCCTCGGTTTGGAGAGGGAGCACTCCACAGAATAGATTATAGCAGTCAACAACTGCAAGAGCCCTAATGATTTGAGATGAAAATTGTGTCTGAATGTGCCAACAGCCCCGACTGATCTAACCCTAACTGAGGAAATGCGATGACGGGTGTTATTTCCCAAGCTAGAGGTCTCTTAACTAAAAAGAAATAAAAAAAATTCGTAGTTTATCTACTTCAGTTCTGTTTTGGCGATCTCCTCGGAGAATCTCACGATCGCCGAGTGGTCAAGGTCTTGGTATCCCTCGTTGACCAGCGCCGTGATCATCTGCTGGACCAGGCTCGTCAGTGGCAATGGTATGTTGAGGGTGCTAGCTGTGAGCAGCGTGTTCCTCAGGTCCTTCTGGTGCAGCTTGATCCTGAACCCGGGCTTGAAGTTCCTGTCCATCTTGCCGAGGACCAGGGCCTCCCCCACGGCGGCGATGTTCAGAGCGACAATTATCTGGTTTGCGAGCTTCACTGTCTGGCCCGCACCGTACGAACCGACGTAGGTTATGCTGCCTCCCATCTTCCCTAGGAGCTCCTTGCACTCTTCGAAGGTCGAGCTGTCTCCACCGACCATGATGGCCAGGGTCCCCTTGATAGCCCCGGGCTCACCGCCGCTGACTGGCGCGTCGAGCATCTCGACCCCCCTCTTCTTCGCCTCCTCTGCGGCCTTCCTGGCTACGATAGGTGAGATGGAGCTCATGTCGATAATGACGGACCCCGGATTAATGCCCTCCAGCACGCCCTTCTCACCTAGGACCACCTTCTCCACATCAGGCGAGTCAGGCAGCATCGTTATGACGATCTCAGACCTCTTGGCGACGTCCGCCGGTGAACTTCCCCTCTCGGCTCCGAACCCAACGAGCTCGTCCACAGGTTCCGGGTTGATGTCGTGGACTATCAAAGGGTAGCCTGCCGTTATCAGGTTATACGCCATGGGCTTGCCCATTATGCCGACGCCGATGAAACCTATCTTCTTGGTCATCTCAAGTCACAGTAGAGATGACGTTCTATCTTAATCAAATTTTATCATCTCAGGAAGAAGCCGCGGCTCCTTTAAGGTTCCCTTATTTATTTTACTATTTTCGAGTGATAAACCTCGAAAAAGGAGTATCGACAACATTATAAAACCACAACAGACACTGTAGCTGAGAATTGGATTTCAGCGGTGATCTGTTTGTCTGAAGACTTTCAATTCATCCTGGGCAATCACGCTGTGGCTGAGGGCGCCATAGCCGCGGGCTGCAAGTTCTTCGCCGGGTACCCCATCACCCCCGCCAGCGAGATAGCTGAGAGGATTTCCCAGAGGCTACCAGAGGTGAGCGGCAGGTTCGTCCAGATGGAGGACGAGCTCGGCTCTATCTACGCCATCATCGGAGCCTCCCTTGCCGGGGCTTGCCGGGGCGAAGGCGATGACCGCCACGGCAAGCGCGGGCTTCAACTACATGCAGGAGGGGATCGGCTACTCCGTCGCCACCGAGACCCCCATAGTCATCGTCGACGTCATGAGGCTGAGGGGGGCGGAGCAGGCGACCCACGCCGACGTGATGCAGGCGAGGTGGAGCGCCAGCGGCGACCACGAGATGATCGTCCTCGCCCCCTCCTCCGTCCAGGAGCTCTACGACTACACCATCGAGGCCTTCAACCTCGCCGAGAGGTACAGGAACCCCGTCATCGTGCTCTCAGAGATGACCCTCAGCCTGATGAGGGAGAAGATAAGGTTCAGGCGCCCGGAGGAGCTGAGGCTTTTCAGCAGGGTGAGGCCGACGGTGCCGCCGGAGGAGTTAGTGCCCTTCGAGGCGGGGGAGGACGGCGTCCCCCCTATGGCCAAGTTTGGGGACGGCTACAGGGTCCTCTACACCCTCAACCCCCACGACAGGAGAGGGATGATAACGGGCGACCTCGACGTCTACGACGACCTCTACAAGAGGATCACGGCCAAGATCAGGAAGGACGTTGACGAGATCGTCATCCGCCAGGAGTTCGAAATGGAGGACGCCGAGATAGCCGTCGTCGCCTACGGAAGCGAGGCTAGGTCCGCCAGGGAGGCCGTTAGGAGGGCGCGGATGGAGGGGGTGAGGGCCGGCCTCCTCAAGCTGGGCACGATCTGGCCCTTCCACGACGAGCTCATCAGGAGCGTCGCCGAGCAGGTGGAGAAGATCATCGTGCCCGAGATGAACCTCGGCAAGTATGTGGGGGAGGTGAGGCGGGCGAGCGACTGCCTCGCGGATGTTGTGTCCCTGCCTCTGAACAAGGGGAGGATCCACACGTCCGATGAGATACTCAGGGCGATAAGGGGGGAGGCTTGAGATGGAGCATCCCAACATCAGGCGCCTGAAGCATGGGGTGCTCCCCCACATGTTCTGCCCCGGCTGCGCTGCTGGACAGATCACCAACTACTTCATCTATGCCGTCGACCAGCTCGGCCTGGATTGGGACAAGCTGGTGGCGATAGGCGGGGTCGGCTGCATGTCCAGGGCCCCGGCTTACCTGAACGCGAACGCGATCCACGGCATCCACGGCAGGAACCTGCCCTTCGCCACAGGCATCAAGCTGACGAACCCGGAGCTCACCGTCGTCATACTGATGGGCGACGGCGGGACCGCCGCCATAGGAGGAAACCACCTGATACAGGCGGCCAGGAGGAACCTGGACGTGACCGTCATTGTGAACAACAACGGCAGCTACGCCATGACTGGGGGGCAGGTCTCCCCGATGACGCCTAGCGGAGCAACGACGACGACCACCACCCGTGGCAATCTGGAGAGGCCCTTCGACCTCTGCAAGCTCGTCGAGGCCGCCGGGGGCACCTACATCAGCAGGTGGACCTCCGCCCATCCGGTTCAGCTCATCAACTCCATCAAGAAGGGGATAAGGCACAGGGGTTTCTCCTTCATCGAGGTCGTCGGCCAGTGCCCCACCCAGTACGGCAGGTACGTCCTTGGCCTCAGGGACCCGGTCTCGAACCTCAGATGGCTGAAGGAGAACTCAGTGACAGTCAAGCAGGCGGAGGGCATGGCCCCTGAAGATCTGGAGGGAAAAATCCTGGTAGGCGATTTCGTCGAGAAGGAGTTGCCGACCCTTGAGGACCGCTACCTTGAGATGGAGCGGAGGATGAGGGAGGCGAGGTGAGAGTGATGGCTGAGAGGCGGACGATAAGGTTCGGCGGTTTCGGTGGGCAGGGCATCGTTCTCTCCTCCGTTGTCTTCGGCCTGGCCGCGGTACACGATGGCAAATACGTGTGCCAGAGGGCGTCTTACGGCTCAGAGGCCAGGGGCGGCAAGTGCAAGTCGGAGGTGATCATCTCCGACGAGGAGATAAGCTACCCCCTCATCGACGATCTCCAGGTGCTCGTCATAATGTCTCAGCAGGCGATTGACAGCTACCTCGACGAGCTGAGGTCAGGAGGAACCCTGTTCATCGACCCTGACATGGTGGACGAGGTTCATAGAGACGACGTCAAGGTCATCAGGATCCCCGCAGCTATGAAGGCCGACAGCCTGGGGAACAGGATCGTGGCCAACATGGTGATGCTTGGAGCCCTGCGCGCTGAGACCGGGGCCGTCTCCAAGGAGTCGCTGCATCGGGCCATGAGGGAGTCCGTCGCCGACAGGTTCGTCGATATAAACACAAGAGCTCTGGAGGCCGGGGAGAACCTCGTAGCGGAACTCGAGAGAGGAGAGGGCTGAGATGAGGCTCCCCGAGTACGCTTCAAAGCGGATTTTCACCGAGAAGGGCCTCAGAGTCCCCCGGGGGAGGGTCGCATCCACACCTGAGGAAGCGAAGAGGATAGCCGGCGAACTCGGAGTCCCAGTTGCTGTCAAGGCACAGGTGCTCGTTGGGGGCAGGGGACTAGCCGGGGGCATCAGGTTCGCCGAGGACGCGGAGCAGGCCAAGGAGGTCGCTGGTGAAGTCCTTAGCGAAGTCATAAGAGGACATGACGTGGACAGGGTCCTCGTCGAGGAGAAGATCCAGATCGACAGGGAGTACTACGCGAGTGTGACCCTGGACTACGACAACAGGTGTCCCGTCGTCATCGTGTCCTCCGAGGGCGGCGTCGACATCGAGGCGACGGCGCGGGAGCACCCTGATGCCATAGTCAGGGAACTTGTGGACCGTCATCTGGGCCTGACTGACTATCAAGCGAGGAGGATCGCTAAGAAGGTCGGCCTCGAGGGGAGGGAGATGATGCAGTTCGCGGGCGTCATCAGCTCGCTCCACCTCCTAATCCACGAGTATGACGCAAGCCTGGTGGAGATCAACCCCCTCGTCCTCTCGGGGGAGAGGGGCTTCATAGCAGCTGACGTCAAGATCATCCTAGATGACAGTGCCTACTTCAGGCACCAGGAGCTCTACGCAGGGCTCGAAGCCGACAGGAGGATGCCCGAGAGCGGCGGTGGGCTCCGAAAGGTCCTAGCTGAGAGGGCCGAGATCCCGACCTACATCGAGCTCGGAGGGTGTATCGGGATCATCGCGGACGGGGCTGGGACGGGTATGCTCACCTTCGACCTCGTCAAGGACCACGGAGGGGAGATAGAGACCTACTGTGAGCTAGGAGGGAAAGCCACACCCGCCCTCATCGAGGAGGCGATGAGGATCGTGCTCTCCCACGAGAAGGTCCGGGTCCTGCTGATCAACCTCATCGGAGGCCTGAATAGGATGGACGAGATGGCTGAGGGCATAGTGGCCTACGTCTCAGAGAACAGGCCAGTCGAGGCCGAGGTCGTGGTGAGAATGTCGGGCACCATGGAGCAGGAGGGCAGGGAGATCCTCAGAACGCAGGGGATAACGGCCTACGACAACATATACGAGGCGATTGAGAGGGCTGTTGAGCTCTCGGGAGGCGTCTGAGATGTGCATACTGATAGACGAGGACACGAAGGTCATAGTCCAGGGTATTACGGGCACCGTGGGCTCCTTCCAGACTAGGGTGATGCTCGACTACGGCACGAAGGTGGTTGCCGGGGTCACCCCCGGGAAGGGAGGGCAGAAGGTCCACGGAGTCCCCGTCTACGACCTCGTCGAGGACGCTGTGGAGGAGAACGGAGGAGACGCCTCGCTCATCTTCGTGCCCGGTCCGTACGCCGCCGACGCTACCATTGAGGCGATAGAGGCCGGCGTGAGCCTGGCCGTGATGACGGCCGAGGGGGTGCCCCTCCTCGACGTCATGAAGGTGATGAGCTTGGCGTCGGAGATGGGCGTCGCCGTGATAGGCCCCGACACCGCGGGGCTGATCTCGCCTGGCAGGTGCAAGGTCGGCGTTCACCCCCACAGGCTGTTCATGGAGGGCAGCGTCGGGGTGGTCTCTAAGAGCGGAGCTCTCTCATACGAGACCTCGAAAGCCCTGACCGAGGGGGGCTACGGCCAGTCGACCGTCATCGGGATAGGCGGTGGACCCATGTGGGGCCTCACCCAGGTCGAGGCCCTCAGGCTCTTCGAGGAGGACGAGGGGACGGAGGCCGTTGTGCTCCTCGGCGAGATAGGCGGCTCCATGGAGGAGGAGGCGGCCGAGTTCATTGGCGAGCATATGTCGAAGCCCGTTGTCTCCCTCATCGTGGGGCGCCACGCCCCTGTGGGCGAGAGGATGGGCCACGCTGGCGCTATCATCCAGGGGAGGAGGGGCACCGCGGCGGGTAAGATAGCCGCCCTGGAGAGGGCCGGCGCCAGGGTCGTCAAGGGACCGAGGGAGATACCCCTCGTGTTGAGGGAGCTGCTATAGGAGGGATCTGATGGTAGAGATAAGGATAAACGAGAAGATCTGCAAGGGGTGCTACTTCTGCATAGAGGTGTGCCCCAAGAACGTGCTGGGCAAGTCAGATGCTCTGAGCCCCAAGGGCTACATCATCGCCAGGGTGGAGAGGCCGGAGGACTGCATCGTCTGCAGGTCCTGCGAGAGGATCTGCCCCGACTTCGCGATATCTGTCCACGAGGTAGAAAAACCGAAGCCTGCCTAATCGTCGACGAAAACTCTCACATCTTTCTGAATCGTCCTTAATTTGTGCCAGAGTTGATTTGTCTTTCCCCTCTCTAGGGAGGGCATGAACTCATCTGCCAGTTGAACCTTCCGAAAAAGGTTAGAGAAATATTAGGTTCTAGTCGAAATTGGGTTTCCATTGTCCGGGCTTTGCTGGCAGGACTGCGCCCTTCGCGTTTCTCTTCGACTGCTTTGCCTCGGGGTAGAACCTCTCGATGGTCTCGACCACCCTCATCGCCTGCATGAACTTGTCCCTTGCTGTAACTCCTGGGCCGAACATGGAGACCTTGAAGTACACAGGCGCGACCACCTTGACGATCTCCGGGGTGTCCATCGTCCTAGCTATCGACTTGCTCCAGTAGGCGTGGACGTCCAGGGGCTGGTCAGTCACGGCCCTCATCGCCGCCAACATCGGGAGCGTCATGTCTCTGATGGGGTTGAGGCTGTCGTTGGGCTGCAGATCCGCCTTCTCCACCCAGAACTTGAGGGCGAGGGGGTTGGAGACGGAGATGTTGGCCGACACCTTGAACGTCGTCTCGGGGGGGATGACGCCATCGCGCCTCATCTGCGTGACCGCCAGGATCATGCCCTCGTCGTAGACGAGGAAACCCCTGCATCCGAGCTCTATGCTCCTCATCATGTCCGCTATGTTCCTGACGAGCATGTCGACGCCCCTAGACTTTCCCTCGACGATAGCGTGCACCGCCATCTGGTGGCTGACGTCTGAATAGTTCTCGCCCGAGCCGGGAGACATCACGAGCTCCACGCCCCTCTCACGGCATAGCTCGCACTTCCTGATGATCTCCTCGTCCGTGTCGAACATCGCGCCCCGAGTGTCGGTTATCTTGTTCCCTGTGAAGTCGTGCTTGTCGCATAGGGCGAAGACCTCCTCGTACTCCTCCACGGTCGTGGGCAGGAGCTCGGTCCTGTAGTGGGCTCCGTCGGCGAACCTTGCCTTGGAGGCGGGCAGAGTGTAGAGGTCTCTCCCCGGAACTCCGAGCCTTCTCGTCAAGTAATCCCTAATGTTTTCCAGCGACATGCTTCCACGCCATTATCAGCCTTCCTTGTCGTCTTAAGTCTTTTCGAAGGAGGATCCCAAGATATTGGGTCTTAAACGACCTGTAAGAGGGAAAATCGATGACATTGAAATTAAATAGTGACGGAAACCGACCCTTCCCCCAGAAAAGTGAAATTTATCCTTTACTGTTATTGCGAAAGTGTTTTTTACCCTTTATTCTTGCTACTACAGCCATGTCGGGGAAAGTGAGGATCCTAATCACATTCGTAGTCGAACCGGATTTAATACGGAAGATAGAGGAAGTGGACCCACGCGTCGAGGTGCTCTACGAGCCTAATCTCCTGGGAGTCCCCCGATACGCATGCGATCAACACGGGACTCCCATCCAGCATACGCCTGATCAGAAAGAGCGCTGGTCGAACCTGCTCTCCCAGGCCGAGATAATATTCGGGTACGTTCTGCATACCAACGTGAGGGAGCTCCCTAGCTCGGCCCCCCGTCTCAGATGGGTGCAATCCCCCAGCGCCGGGGTGGGCCAGTGGGTAAAGCGGACAGGCTTCTCCGACGTCGACATCCCAATGACGACCGCGAGTGGAATACATGCAACCCCACTGGCGGAGTTCTCCATGATGGCCCTGCTCTGGTTCGTGAAGGACATCCCCAGGATGGTCGCCGAGCAGAGGCGCAGGCACTGGGAGAGGTACGCCGGGACGACCCTGAAGGGAAAGACGGTCGCCGTTATCGGCCTGGGTAGCATAGGTCAGGAGGTCGCGAGATTGGCCAAGTGCTTCGGCATGCGCGTGATGGGCACGAAGCGGACGATAGAAGGGGTCGATCCGGAATCTCTCAATGCGGAGCTCCTCTACCCGAGGCAAGAACTAGACTCCATGCTCTCCCAGGCCGACTTCGTGATAGTCTGCGTACCCCACACAGCAGAGACTGAGGGGCTGATTGGTGAGAGAGAGCTGGCTGCAATGAAACAGGGAGCCGTCCTTATCAACATCGCTCGGGGAGTCATAGTGGACGAAGAGGCTCTCATCGGCGCATTGAAATCTGGCCACCTCTCCGGAGCCGCACTGGATGTGCAGACCAGGGAACCCCTGCCCCTTGACAGCCCCCTCTGGGGGATGCCTCAGGTTCTGATAAGTCCTCACTCTGGCAGCAACGTGGACAGTGAAAACCTCGAGTTAGTCGAGCTGTTCTGCAACAACCTTCGCAAATACCTGAATGGGATGCCACTCCTCAACGTGCTGGACAAAAAAAGGCTATATTGACAATTTTTCCGTCAGCCTGTCCGACTCATTCCCCACGAAGCGCTAGAAGGTCAGGGTCTGACTGCTCTTTTTGACAGTTCATTTATTGATGAGGCGAAAATGATTGCTATCCCGAGAAGGCTGACAGGTAATCCCCATCCGAAACTTGTCTTAAGACCTATGCCCAACCCTGTTCCGAGGCTCATGAAGAATATTATTACCCCCAACACTGCTGTTATGAAAAGCGAGAATCTCACCCACCTGATCCTAAATCTAATGGCTGAAAGAGCCGCTGCTGAAGTAAGCATCAAGCCGGCGAGAGATATCCCCGGGCTCACGAACCAGAGCGTCTCCACCAAGACGCCATCCTCATAGAGTTTAGTCCCTATCGGAGATAGCAGGATTTTCTTGTGGAAACGCAGTTCGCCCTGCCTCGTCTCGGGATTCATTGCAGCGTAAGAGTCGTAGCCCCTTATAACCCAAGGCAGGAACAATCCAACCATAATCAGGAAGCAGATGAAGAGGCCCAGAAAATCGATTTTCATCCCATAGTTAGGACATAAAGCCTGTTAATATCGATATCGAGTTTATGGAGTATCTAAAAAAATGGGGATGACCCATCACTAGATCAAATTCTCATTTTCACGAAACGCATCTTCTGTAGATTTTAAACAGACGCGAGTTATTATAGCCATTTTTAGAAGAATTGCTACGATATAAGCTATTGCAGAGGAAAAATCAAGATAGTAATTACTCAATAATATTGAACGAATCACTAAAGAACTTAAGAGGATCAGGCTAAGTGATAAAAACGCAATTATGGATATTACATAAATCGTGGAAGTTATATTAATGAAATAATATAATAAAGGTTTATCATATTTAGTAATTAATACTGATATTAGAATAATATCTATTAAATATAAATAAATTGGTTTTAGATTAATTAAAAAAAGTGATGTAGAAGACACCATTATCGTGGCTACTAACTGTGTAAAATTAGAAATTAAAGGTAGTTTTTTATTTTTTTCTAAAATGGAAGAATGAGTAGCACTTATTAGCGTTCCAATTACATTGTGAATTAAAATAATTTCAATTATCACAACAATCATCATTATTTTATTAAGTATAGTATTTATTAATTGAATAATTAATAAATATATGGGTATATTTAAAATTAGATTAATCGTTAGACCATACAGAAATTTTTCTTTAATGATTTTGTTATATGGATTATTAGAGGATTTTAATATCCAAATTTTTTTTGATTCACTATTAAAGGATTCTATGGATACTGTGTTCATTGTTAACACAATTATTAAAATAAAAGGGACAATTAAAAAAAATAAGGAATTATTATTATGTATTGTTAATTTAAAATTGTTATAAAAATTTCTTTGGAAAATAATTAACATAAAACTATAATTTATTGATAAATAACTTATGAATTCAATAAAGTTTTCTCGAATATAAATTAAAATATCTTTCATAGTCAATGTTAAATAATTGATTTTATAGATAAATACTGAAAAAGGAATATTATATATGAAATAATTATATCTTTTTTTCTCTGATTTTTTTAAATTGTTGAACACATATTCATAGTAATTACTATTAAGTGAATATATTAAAAAAATTAATAAGAGATAGATTAAAAATAATTTAATAAAATTAATCATTAATTTTACTGAAACAAGATTTTTTATTAAACTGATAAATATATTGATTGTAATGGTGCTTGGAAAATTCATATATATATATTCGATTGAAGTTATATAATTATTATTTAACAATAAAAAATATGAAAAAATAAAAATTCCTAGTATTAATATATCATACTTTTTAAAACTAAATTTATTATTCGAAGTAGAGTTTTTTAAAATAAAAAATATCGAGATTGAAATTAAATATATAATTTCAATAAATAATAATAATGTTATGAAAAATAAAATAAAAATATTAGAACTCATATTTAAATATAATAAAATTGGATTTATGGTTATAAAAAAGATTACCAATATTAAAACATGTTTTAAAAAAGTTTTTATGTATTTAGATAGGAATAATTCATTAGGTTGTATGGGTGCACAATATAATAAGTCTATGTCGGATGAATCAAACCATCTTGCTAAATAACTAGTGTAAGTAACTTTAAAGATATTTAAAACGATCCAAGAACGCAATATTAGGGGTAATATTTCCTGTATTATAAATGATGCGTTATTGTTTAAAATAATCTTATTATCTAGATTTATTAATCTATATAAGAATGTGTATAACCCTGTGGATGTTATTAATATTGATACACCAAATATTAAATAACTCGCCAATATTTTATTGTCCTTAAGCGACAACCTGAATTTGCTATATTCTCGTATTAATTCTGTTTTTAATAGGAATAATAATTGCATTAGCCGTTGCCTCGCCTTTCGGAAAAATGCAAATATATTTCCTCCAGGGAAGATGACGCCCGACCGACTCTTTCCTGAAGTTCTCGAAGTGTGCCATCGACCAGCTTCCGGCCCTTTTCTATTATAGTGAATGTGTTGCATAGCCTTTCCGCGACTTCCAACTGATGTGTCGCTAAAAGTATCGTTGATCCTGATGCGGCTTTCTCCTCCAGTATTTCTCTCAGGGTTCTGGCGCCCCTCGGATCTAGCGCGAAGAAGGGCTCGTCCAAGAGGTATAGCTGTGGCTCTCTCAACATGATGGAACAGATCAGAACCCGTTGCTGTTCGCCTTTTGAGAGGGAGCCTATGAACTTGCGGGTTATTGAGTTGATGTCCAATAAATTGCTATACTTCTCAATCCTAGATTTCCCCAGGTCCCTAGGCACAGAATACAACTTACCAACGAACTCAAAAAATTCACTTACGGTCAGCGATTCGTAGAGTGAAGGGTTCTCTGGCACATATCCGATTTCTCTCTTCGCTTCAATCGACTGCCTTACCATGTCACGCCCAACGACAATGGCCGACCCCGAGGTGGGTTTGATGATGCCACTCAGCATCAGTAAGGTCGTTGTCTTTCCCGCGCCATTTGAACCGATGAGCGCGTGTATGTCCCCTTTTTCCACTCTCAAGTTCAGGTTCTTAATCACAAGATAGTTACCATAGCTTTTACAGAGTTTGTTGGTTTCTATTGCGAGAATCATTCCTAATTTATTGAATTGGTTTGAGGTTTTAATTCGTTGTGGGATTTTCCCTTGATATATATTATATTAAAAAAAAAATAATATATTGATATTATTATGTTAATTAGAAACTCTCTAAAATCTAGAAAATGTTAAAAGCTGTAAAAGGAGTTGTGTACTGGATAAAAATGTCCATGAATAGGAATTATATTATCATAGCCGTCGTTGCCATCATCGTAATAGGTGCAGCAGGTTACTGGTACATGCAGGATCAAGCATCGAAGAAACAAGAGGAAGAGCGCCTAGCTGAACAGTACGCCAAATGGGAGGAATGGTCAAAGACTATGTACTTGGGTTGTGTAGGTGGAGAGTTCCACCCGGGAGTACAGAACTTGGGCTCGGGTAGGGGTGATGAGCTTCAGAGCTACATTACTGCCGGAAAATTGCTCTGGCCTGATCAATCAGAGTTCTTGCCCAACATGGCGTACTTCAATCCTCTGATTGCCGAGAGCTGGGAGGTGAAGGAGAACGCCGAGACTGGGGAAACATACATTGAGTTCAAGATCAAGGAAGGTCTGAAGTTCGTTGACGGGACCACGATCGATGCTGAGGCAGTCAAGTACTGTTATGAGCAGGAGGCCTTTGAGATGCCGTATAGGGAGCAACACAAATGGACCGCTCCCCGTTACTGGCACACTCACGCATGGAGCAGGCTAGAGGTTCCAGATCCCCTCACGCTTCATCTCTATATCCCTGAGGATGGCTTCATACCGATGACATTCGCGGGGTTATTCGGTCTGAACTACGCGAATATCTACAGTCCAACATCTACAGAGCTATACGCCAAGGAAACCGACCCGATTGAGAGCTTTGCGCAGCAGGTGGGATACGGACCATTCGTTCTGGTCGAGTGGATCCCCGATGAGAGGGAAGTATTCCAGGCCTGGGATGAGTACCCGGTTAACCCACTTGGGCCTTACGCAGGTCCATCTAAGAGTGAAGACATTGAGTACGTGGTTGTGCAGATGTTTGGGGATGATGCATCTCTGAGGATGGCTGTAGAAGCAGGGCAGATAGACCACACTGTTGGTGGAATAGCAAGGGCTGATATCGATGACTTGCGAGCTAATCCAAACCTCGTTGTAGATTACGTTCCATGGGTTGGTGCTGCCGACTTTTTACACATGAACTACAGGCCTGAATTTGCACCGTTGAATGATACACGTGTACGAAAGGCCATTCAGTATGCTGTTGATCCCAATGAGATAGTTGATAAACTCATGTTCGGTACAGCTGAGGTCTCTCACAGCATGGTACGTCCAATTCAGCCATATTACAAACCCGTGATGGAAGAGATACGTAATCTTGCATGGGAAGAGAGATATGCAATAGCTGAGGACCTACTTGCTGAGGCAGGATACTCGGAGGGCTTCTCAACAGAGCTGTGGTATCCAAGTGGCGGAAGTGCGGAATTCAGCAGAGAAATGGGGACGATCATCCAAGCGCAGCTCGCCAAGATCGGTATAGATGTAGAGCTCAAGATGATCGACAGCGCAGTCTACTCCGAATTCAGGTCGGAAGGACGCCTTCCCATGTTCTTCAGAGGCTGGACACTTGACTACATGGATCCAGATGCGGAAATAAACTACATGATGCTATCGACGAGCACATACCTCACTATCCCTCTAGGATTCAACGACAGCCATGTCGACGAACTGATAGCCTTGGGGAGGGAACTATATGATGCCACTGGCGATCCACCCGAGAGGGCGGATGTCTACGAGGAACTACAGGACTACATCGTTGACGAGGGATTCTGCGTACCCCTTTACGTCTCGGGCTACTGGGACGTCAAGCAGGCCTGGGTCGATGGCTACGAATACTGGTACACCTGTGACGTTCCATACCAGGGTGTATGGGCCGCATCAAAGGTCATACCTGACGACTGGGCTACAACGGATCCACCCATGCCCGGATACGACTAAGCAATATTTTCTCTTTTTTATCTTAATTAACATAAAATAGTCTTTATTTTTTTAAAAAAAATATGTATAAAAAGAATTGTTGGCAAATACTTAATAGCCAATCATATCTTATCATTGCGAAATGATACAGTATTGGTGATGAAAGGGTATGAAACTACGTTACTATGTGCTCGTAAGAACCCTCCTTATAATACCCACCCTGATTATTCTCCTGAGCACTGTCTTCTTCATGATGCATATAATCCCCGGCGACCCCGTTCGTGTATTGTATGGTGAAGAACTTCCTGAGGAGTACCTCGATGAGGTGAGGCACGAACTTGGACTTGACAGACCTATGTACGTGCAGTACATCGAATACATGAGTAAATTTCTCCGCGGTGATCTGGGAATATCGTTCAGGTATAAGATTCCAGTTTGGCGGAAAATATTGGATGTATATCCCGTTACGGTTGAGCTCACAGCGAGTGCCCTAATGCTATCGATATTGTTTGGCATACCACTCGGAATTTTTGCTGCCTTAAAAAGAGACACTTTATTTGATCATACAATTAGAGGGCTCTCTCTGTACCTTTACTCTAATCCGAGCTTCTGGACTGCTTTGTTGCTCCAGCTTTTCTTCGGGCTCATGCTTAGCATGTTCCCCATAAGTGGTCGGACACCCCCTGGTATTCACGTTGACAAAATAACTGGGTTGCTCACACTAGATAGTTTACTGGCTCTCGACTTTGACTCCTTTGCTCAATCTGCGCGTTATCTATTCCTGCCAAGTTTATCCATAGCTCTCTCAAACCTTCCGATGTTGAGCAGAATCACGAGGGCGTCATTGATCGACGTTATGGGAGAGGATTACATAAAAACCGCAAGAGCGACAGGCGTGTCTGAAAGAAAGGTAGTTTATCAACACGCATTACGTAACGCTTTATTGCCTGTAGTCACATCGGTAGGATTTAGCTTCGCCTGGCTTCTAGGCGGTTCAACAATAACGGAACAAATATTTGGTCTTCCTGGACTTGGTAGCCTTTTGATAACATCTCTAACAGGTCGCGACTTTAATTTGATTCAAGGAATAGTTGGAATATACGCGATCGTAGTTGTTTCAATGAATACTATTGTGGACATAATATATGCGATGGTAGATCCAAGGGTGAAATTCTAGAGGATGATGATAAGAACATGAACTTGAAAGAGAGATTGAGCGGGAGCAGCTTTGTAAAACTATTCAAGATAGCACCTAAATCGGCAAAAGTCATGACAATAATCGGCGCATTATTTTGTATTATACTAATAACATTCATACTCTTTGGCTCATACTTAGTACCCTACGACCCCCTTGAGTTCTCAGACGATTTGTTGCAGCCACCATCCTCAAAGCACATAATGGGGACGGACCTTCTTGGGCGGGATCTATACAGTAGATTGATTGTTGGGACAAAGTACTCGCTCGGTGTATCCTTGATTGCTGTCGGCGTTTCTCTTTCAATTGGGCTGGTCCTTGGATCCGTCTCGGGTTTCTTCGGCGGACCCGTGGACAGGGTTCTGATGCTTGTCATGGACTCGTTGTACGTGTTCCCCGGTTTCATCTTCGTGCTGATCATGGCCGTGGTGCTGGGTCCTGGCATCTGGCAGACTGCGTTGGCGGTGTCATTTGGCCGGATACCATCAAATTTCAGGATGATACGTAGCATCACCCTTTCGATAAAGGAGCGCGGCTTCATAGAGGCGGAGAGGGTGTTGGGCGCGAGCAACATGCACATAATATTCAACCACATTGCGCCCTTCTATCTATCCATCCTTTTCGTCACAGTCTCCCTCGGTCTGGCTAGGGGGACCCTCGCAATATCAGGCCTCGGCTTCCTCGGGCTTGGTATCCCGCCTCCGACTCCTGAGTGGGGCACCGAGTTGGCGATGGGCCGTGGATTCCTGCTCAGGGGAGCTTGGTGGGGCGTTGTCTTCCCTGGGTTCTTCGTGCTGATCGCAATGCTCGGGTTCAACCTCCTCAGCGAGGGGCTAGATGCGATACTCAATCCGACGCTTAGGCGGTTGAAGTAGGAGGGGATAGCGAGATTGGATCTACTTGACATCAGGAACCTGCGGACGCACTACCTGACACCCTTCGGCGCGGTCAAGGCAATAGAGGATGTGAGCTTCAAGCTCCGCAAGGGCGTCGCGCTCGGCCTCGCAGGAGAGTCTGGCTGCGGGAAGACCACGATAGCCCTCTCTATAATGAGGATCCTCCCCTACCCGGGTAAGGTGCTCGAGGGTGAGATCCTCTTCAAAGGCACGGACATCCTGAAGCTGGACGAGTCCGAGCTCAGGAAGGTCAGGTGGAAGGGCATCTCAACAGTCTTCCAGGGGGCCATGGCCTCCCTCAACCCTCTCTTCAAGGTTGGGAGGCAGATCGCCGACCCCATCATGATTCACGAGGACGTGAAGAAGGAAGAGGCCTACGCACGCGCTGATGAGCTTCTTGAGCTAGTGGGCATCGAAAAGTCAAGAGCGAAGAACTACCCGTGGGAGCTCAGCGGGGGCATGAGGCAGAGGGTCATGGTGGCGATGGGCCTGGCCTGCAACCCGGATGTTATAATCGCCGACGAGCCGACGACAGCTCTGGACGTCATCGTCGCGCACCAGGTGATGGAGCTCATCAAGGACCTGAGGGAGAAGCTCGACCTCTCAATGATGCTGATCACCCACGACATCTCGGTGATCGCCCAGACCTGCGACGAGCTCGCAGTCATGTACGCCGGGGAGCTCGTCGAGCTCTCTGATGTCAACACAATGTTTGAGTCGCCGCTTCACCCATATACTGACGCCCTGATCAGCGCTTTCCCAAATATCAAGGGTGAAAAACGTAAGCTGAAGAGCATTGTCGGGACGCCTCCAGACCTGATAAACCCTCCTCCGGGATGCAAGTTCAACCCGAGGTGCCCCCATGCCCAGGAGATATGTCGGACGGCGGAGCCGGAGCTGAAGCAGATAGGAGACAACCACAGCGTGGCCTGCCACTTCTGGGAGGAGATCGATGCCAAGAGGTGATTGAAGATGGACGACGATGTGTTAGTGAGAGTCCAGGACCTGAAGAAGTGGTACGATCTCTCCAGCAGCATAGTTGAATCGCTACTATCAAGGCAGGCCAGGTACGTCAAGGCCGTGGACGGGGTCTCCTTCGACATAAAGAGGGGAGAGATATTCGGCCTCGTAGGAGAGAGTGGATGCGGAAAGACAACCACAGGACGGCTGTTGATGGGCGTAGTCCCGCCAACGAGCGGGAAGGTCTATTTCGATGGCGTAGACCTGGCCACAATAACCGAAAGGGAAGAGCTGAAGAAGCTGGCCCTCAAGAGGCAGATGATCTTCCAGGATCCATATGAGTACCTGAGCCCGTGGCTGACCGTTCAGGCAACATTGGCTGAGCCACTGAGGATCCACAAACTTGTTGACAACAAAGAGGAGGAACAGGAGAGAGTCATCGAGATGATGGAGACCGTCGACCTGACGCCAGTCGACATGCTTCTCCCGAAGTATGCCTATGAGTTAAGCGGTGGTCAGAGGCAGAGAGTAGTCATAGCCAGGGCCCTCTTGCTGAATCCCACGTTTATAGTCGCAGACGAGCCCGTATCGATGCTGGACGTATCGATAAGGGTGGGAGTCCTGAACCTGCTGCTTGAGATGAGGCAAAAGTTCTCCATCACCAGCCTCTTCATCACCCACGACATAGCCGTCTCCAGATACATGTGCGACCAGATAGGCGTGATGTACCTGGGCAAACTGGTTGAGAAGGGGCCGACAGAGAAGATCATAGGCGAGCCCCTGCACCCGTACACGCAAGCACTACTCTCCGCCGTGCCTGTTCCCGATCCCAAGATCGGTCGCTCAGAGATCCCCATAGAGGGCAGGATACCAACCTCATCCTATGACTTCGAGGGCTGCAGGTTCGCCCCCCGATGCCCGTACGCCGAAGAGAGCTGCAAGCGCGAGGAGTCAGAGCTCATTGAAGTGGGTAAGGACCATTTCGTGGCTTGTCCTCGGGCCTTCTGAGGCACCCAATTAATTTATTTTATTAAAATCGATGATATAACCTGTTATTTCCACCAGAAATTTCATTCTCTCAAGGTTAAAAGTGTGATATCCTTTTTTTTATAGAACTGCCTGAAAATTTAAGTTGTTCATGCACCCGGTTTCTACTTTTTCTTATATTACGAGTTTTACCAAGCTCGTGAACCTTAAAAAGGGGAGTTACCGCTTACTCTGTGGTTTCAAGAATGGATCTAGACATCTTCAGCGTATTGAAGGACTTGGTGAGTGCCCCGGGCGTCACGGGCTTCGAGGAGCAGAGGAGGAAGCTCATCGTGGACTACTTCTCGAGTTACTGTGACACCGTAGAGGTTGACGTCCTGGGTAACGTGATCGGGACGATCGGCGAAGGCGAACGAAGCGTGATGATCAGCGGGCACTACGACCAGCTGGGCTTCATGATCAAGAACGTGGACGACAAGGGCTTCGCCTCCATCGTCAACGTTGGGGGATGGGATCAGAGGGCGGCCTACGGGATCAAGGTCAAGATATGGGTCGGCGACGGTCCTGATGATTACGTCAAGGGCGTCATCTCCACGGTGCCCCCCCACGTCTCCTCGCCCAGCGAGAGGGACAAGGTGCCCCCGATAACCAAGATGACCCTGGACTTCGGAGCCAGCAGCAAGAAGGAGGCGGAGGAGATGGGCGTCCTAGCAGGCTGCGTCTGCACCCCTGATGCCGAGCTAGACTACCTGGGGAAGGAGAGGTCCGACCTGGTCATCGGCCCATCCTGCGACGACCTGAGCGCAGTGGTCTCCCTCCTCGTTGCGGCGGAGGAGCTGAGGAAAGACCCGCCCAAGGGGCTGAAGGTTCACATCGTCGCCACGGTCCAGGAGGAGGTCGGCTCGAGGGGGGCAGAGGTCTCCGGCTTCAACCTGCACCCCTGGGTCACCATGAACTCGGACACGACGAGCGTCATAGCTCCCGGCGTGTCGCCCTCGATCGTGGGAAGCCTGAAACTGGGGGGAGGCCCCATCGTCTGCCTTGGGCCGGCCTTCAGCAGGTCGATATGGGAGCTCATGATGGAGGTGGCGGAGGCGAAGGGCATCCCCTATCAGAGGAGGGGAGTCCCGGGGAGGAGCGGCAACGATTCCTGGGCGCTGCAGGTCGCAAGGGGTGGGGCCTTCTGCGGCTTGCTCTCCATGCCGAACAGGTACATGCACTCGCCAACCGAGGTCGTCTCTCTCAGGGACATAGAGAACACGGGGAGGCTGTTCGCTGCTACTACGAAAGCTCTAGAGGCGGTCGACCTAAGGCACACAATACAGGTCTACAAACGAGGGTCCTGAGTCCCGATCTCCTACCAAGACCCCATCTTTCTGACAATTTTTTCCTCAATCTACTTTCATGGGGACAACTGCGTGGATTTTTCTACCCTCCGATGGAGAGATGCGATGGGCCCTGAACGATTAGAGGGAAAGTCTTATTACCGCCTAGCAAAGGCTTCCTTCTCCATGTCTGACAAAGTAAAGGTCATGATCACGTTCTACCTGGAGCCCGAGCTGGTTCAGAAGATCAGGAACTTCGATCCTAGGATCGAGCTTCTCTACGAGCCTGACTTGATGGGTCGCCCCCGATATCAGTCCCACCACATCGGCTTCCAGGGAACTCCAGAGCAGGAGAAGCGCTGGTTGGAGATGATGTTCCAGGCAGAGGTGATCTTCGGCTACGTCGCGCGCCAACACCTGAGAGACCTGCCGAAGCTTGCCCCCCGTCTTAAATGGAACCAGTCCCCGAGCACGGGGATAGGCCAGATGGTGTACAGGGGAGGCCTCACCGAGTCGGACATCGTCTTCACGACGGCCGGAGGAGTCCATGTTACACCCCTGAGCGAGTTCGTCATCATGGCTATGCTTATGTTCATCAAGAACGCCTTCAGGATGGCCCAGGAGAAGGAGCGCCACCACTGGGAGAGATACTGCGGGACAGAACTGCGCGGCAAGACACTCGCTGTCATCAGCCTCGGCAGGACGGGGACCGAGATTGCGAGGCTCGCCAAGTGCTTTGGCATGAGGGTGATAGGGACGAAGCGCCACATCGAGGGGGTCGACCCCGAGTCGCTTAATGTCGAGGAGCTGTATCACTGGACGGATCTCCATGGGATGCTTTCCCAGGCCGATTTCGTGGTTCTGACGATCCCTCATACCTCGGAGACGGAGGGATTAATGGGTGAGGCTGAGTTCGCCGCCATGAAGAAGGGCTCCATACTCATCAATGTCGCCAGGGGATCCATCTACGACGAGCCCGCTTTCATCAGCGCCCTCGAGTTCGGGCACTTAGCCGGGGCTGCTATCGATGTCGCCGCGAAGGAGCCCCTGCCCCCTGAGAGCCCCCTCTGGGACATGCCCAATGTCGTCATAAGCCCCCACTCTGCGAGTACGGTGGATAGTGAGAACTGGAAGCTGACGGACCTCTTCTGTGACAACCTGCGACGCTACCTAGATGGACAGCCACTCCGCAATGTGCTGAACAAGAGGACTCTCTACTAGGTTGGAGTGTCCTTTTTTCCCCAATTTTGTTCGGCTTTCTTGCGGTAGATTCGCAAGCGCACGAACTTCAAGGATTGGTAATGGAACCATTAAGAGTGTTGATTATGGAACCATTAACACGGTTATTTATGGGACGATTTACTGTATAGGTAATGGACCCATTTTTCTTTTCACGCGCGCGATACCCAGTTCGACCTCTCACTTCAACCTCTACCCCAAGCTTCGCGCGTGTAACAAAACTACTTTCCTACTCGAAGCATGATCACATGCGCTTCTCTGACATGAGCCCACCTCTCCACCTCACGAGCCCATTTATGGGTAAATTGATCGGTTTACGACCAATTTGGCGGATTCCCCGCGCGCGCGGGCACCATGACAATGGTACCATTTGGCCCCTGGGTGGCCTTCATGTACCCCATCCCCTCCACGTTGACTATGTGGAGGGCCTTGAGGACCTCGTCTGGGGGCACCTCTCCCCCAGGTGGGGCCACCCCTGGGGGCACGTCTGCCCCTCCTGGGGGCACGTCTAGCCCCAGGCTGGGGTTCCTGGGGTCCAGAGGGACCAATTGATTTAGTGCTCTATAGGCAGGGGTTTTCTGGGGTTCTGTGGGGTCCACCCCAGCATTTTCTGGGGGCACCCTGGGGTCCTGGGGGCCACCTGTGGGGGCACATCTGCCCCAGGTGGGGGCAGGGGTGGGGCACTAGGGGGCACCTGTGCTATTTTGGGGGTGAGGTGGGGTACCAGTGGGGTCTGATGGGGAGGAGGTCGGGGAATTGAGGGATCAGAAGAGACCCCCGATGGCTTAATTCGACTCCCTACCCGGAGGGGTAGCGCGCGCACTGCCCTGGCAATGCGTCGGTAATGGACCCATTTTTCTCTTCGTGACTCACATGCGCGCGAATCCATTCGAATATCGATCTCGCGCGAGCGAGATCTTCGAACAGCAGCCAAAGTCAGTTAGTTTACAAAGCCACCGGCCTGGCCTAGGGTTGAGGCCTCATGGTGTTAAGATCGGCTGCAATGGGAGACCTTTCGGGATTAGCGGTGGCCATAGGTGGCGCCATCAAGGACGCCCCGTACGAGGGGTTCAGCGCCCAGAAGTTCGTCAGAAGCCCGATCCTGGGAGCCGTCAACGGAGTGGTCCTTCGCTCTATGTTCCCTACGGCCAATGCGCTCCTTCTCTTTTTATGCTCAATCGCCATGGAGAGAATCATCATCGAGGCGTACAAGGTGGCGAGGTCTCATCAGGGAACGTACGTACCAGCCAAATTCGTGGTAGGGGAGTATGGTCGCCCCCTGCCTCAGCTTCCCAGCGTCGTCCCCCTGCCTCATGAGCCCGTATATGGGTAAATGATGCGATTTTAACATCGGTTGGAGAAATCGCCAACCGATGTCATTTTCGCATCATTAATGGGCTTCGAAGGCGTCCAGGTGTCCGGGGTACATGGCCTGACGGATGCCCAGGAGCTCGAGGTCCGAGAAGGAGGTGGGGCTCCACTCCCGCGCGCGGATGCTGTGGTAATGGGACCATTAGGGATGTGGTAATGGGACCATTAACGTGGAATGCTCGCGAGATCCACAGAGACCATGACAATGGTACCATTAGGTCCCTGGGTGGCCCTCATGTACCCCATCCCCTCCACGTTAACTATGTGGGGGGCCTTGAGGACCTCGTCTTGTGGCACCTCTGCCCCAGGTGGTGGCACCTCTGCGCCTCTTGGTGGCAGGTCTGCCCCAGCAGGAACCATCTGATTCATCCCCCTATAGACAGGTGTTTCCTGCTGGTCCGTGGTATTTGTGGTACCTCCTCCTGGCCCAGGTGGTGGCAGAGTGCCCCTCCCTGGTGGCAGAGTGGTCCTGTCTGGTGCCAGAGTGGTCCTCCCTGGTGGCGCAGTGGTCTTCTGCTGGTCCTCTGCGCCACCTTCTGCCCCTTCGTCCTTAGTTCTGCTCCCCACCCATGGTGGCAGCTGATCCTTAGTGTATCCCTGCCCTGTTAGCTCCCCCCTGGATACTGGGATTCCTGAGGAGAATGGTCAGGTGCCGACTCACTTGGGAAACAATCGGGTTAAGCGCCTGGACTGCACGCCGCACACGTG